>AUXO017694238.1_pt1 | contig 50517 bp, 37 predicted proteins | sample 768731 | NCBI WGS metagenome assembly AUXO01 (sample SAMN02715735, study PRJNA202380) | gut metagenome | biome: sheep rumen | host: Ovis aries | place: New Zealand: Palmerston North | reverse complement strand
GGAACCGAACCTTCTGGCGGTGGGAATGGAGGTCCATCCAAATTGTTGAAAGCAGAAGGTGGCACTCCTGCATCTGGTGTTCCATTCAGTTTCGAGCCCAAGATTTCTCCTCCAGTGTCACTGCTCGGATGTTTGGAGATACGAGTATCTTCAGGATTCTCAAATCGTGTAAACTCGCCACGGAAAGTCAGGAGCACATCGCCTGTGGCACCCTTACGGTGTTTGGCAATAATAATCTGTGCCATTCCATGCAAGTCACGTCCGCTGTCATCTTGGTAAATATGATAGTATTCCGGACGGTGTACGAAGAGCACCATATCAGCATCTTGCTCGATAGCACCAGATTCTCGTAAATCGCTCAGTTGTGGCCTTTTACCTTCAAGTCCTTCACGTGATTCTACACCACGGTTCAACTGTGAAAGCGCAAGGATAGGAATATCAAGTTCCTTGGCCAGTCCTTTCAGTGAACGAGAGATGGTGCTCACCTCTTCCTGACGTGATGAGAAGCGCATTCCGTTGGCGTTCATCAGCTGTAGGTAGTCAATCATGATGATCTTTATGCCGTGCTCACGGACCAGACGACGAGCCTTCGTGCGTAACTCGAATACCGACAATCCCGGTGTGTCATCCACATACAGGGGAGCTCCGTATAGCTTGTTGATGTGTCTGTCCAGTCTGTCCCATTCGTCGGGTTGTAGTTGACCGCTTTGCAGGTGTGACCCCTGAATTTCACAGACGTTGGATATTAAACGGTTCACAAGTTGAACGTTCGACATCTCGAGCGAGAAAAAGGCTATGGGAATCTGGTAGTCTGAAGCAATGTTCTTGGCCAAAGACAGTGCAAACGAGGTCTTACCCATGGCAGGGCGGCCTGCAATGATTACAAGGTCGGACGATTGCCATCCGGCAGTGATGTCATCAAGTTTATGGTATCCTGTTGGAACACCCGTCAGGCCGTCTTTATTGGCCGCAGCCTTGTTAATCATGTCAATGGCATTCTTGATGACAGGATCTACCTGAGTGTAGTCCTTTTTCATGTTCTTTTGCGAAAGCTCGAAAAGTGACCCTTCGGCTTCCTGCATCAGCTCGTCCACGTCAATGGTCTCATCGAAAGCTTTAGTCTCTATGTTTCCTGCAAAAGAGATGAGCTGTCTGGCCAGAAATTTTTGTGCAATGATGCGTGCGTGATATTCAATATGGGCACTGGAAGCTACCTTCGAAGAAATTTCGGCAATGTAAACAGGTCCTCCAACTTCTTCCAGTTGTCCTTTCTTGGCCAGTTGTTCAGTCACGGTGAGTACGTCTACGGGCTTTTCCTCTATACTTAAGTCCCGTATGGCTCCATAAATCATCTGGTTTCTTGGCTCATAGAAGCTCTCAGGGAACAACATTTCACAGACTATGGCGTATGCGTCTTTGTCAATAAGAAGTGCTCCGATGACAGCCTTTTCAATATCGGCAGCCTGTGGCTGCAAATGGGCATACGTATTGTCAATAGGTTGCTGCCTGTTGGTGTGGCGTCTGCCCTGGTTGTTTTGTTCCGGCATGGGTGAATTGCTTTTTGTTTCGAATTGCAAAGTTAGCCATTTTTTTTAAAATGCCTTACTCTTGATATGAAAAATAAAACAAGTTAAATTGTTTTCTGCGATTTAGCGTTTATTGGCATGTTTTTTGCTAAACTTTTTGTAAAAAGAAGAAAGGAGTTATATTAGTATGGCATTCATTGACTATTACAAAATTCTGGGGGTAACAAAAGACATTCCTCAAAAGGATGTCAAGAAGGCCTATCTGAAACGCGCCAAGCAGTTTCACCCCGACTTGCATCCCGATGATCCGAAAGCGAAGGCCAAGTTTCAGGCTTTAAACGAGGCTTATGACGTGCTGAACGATCCCGAGAAACGAAAAAAATACGATCAGTACGGTGAGCAGTGGAGACAGGCTGATGACTTTGCCGGAGGCCAAGGTGGCTTCGGAGGATTTGGCCATGGAGGTAGTTCTTCGTTTGAAGGATTTGACTTTGGCAGTTTCAAAGGTGGAGGTGGGTTCAGTTCTTTCTTTGAGGATTTGTTTGGACGCAAGGGGCCGCAGGAATCTCAGGCTTCAGTAGACATAGACATGTACACAGCCCTTCTGGGTGGCGAAATAATTGTGTCATTGAGTACTGGTCAGAAGCTGAAACTGAAAGTTAAGCCTGGCACACAACCTGGGTCAAAAGTGCGCTTGCGTGGAAAGGGGCAGGGCGGTGCCGACCTGATTCTGACCTATAACGTCACATTGCCCACTCACCTGTCTGAGCATCAGAAAGCATTGTTACAAGAGATGCGCAGAGGTTGATTATTAAAAAATAGGTGAAAAGTGTTTCACGTTTTCGTTTTTTTGGACGAATTACCGTACCTTTGCAGAAAATTTGGTACGAAAAATGAGAAAATCTGTTGATATCTTCATCCCTTGCGATGAATTGGCAGTAGCGGAAGCTACTGCCCGACAATTTGCCAAAAGCCCTATGTTGCGTAGTCTCTATCTCATGACGGAAGCTACGCAACATAGTTGTAATTGGCCTATACTGATACTGGACAACCGGCTGACCTCATCAGCAGTGTTGCGCCGTATCGCTGAAACAGCCACTGCCGATTATATTCTCCTTTCCTTGAAGTCCACCCCACTGATTGTGGGCGAAGGAGCATTGGAACGAATGCTCCGTGTGGCTACAGATGCAGGTGCTTCCTTGTTGTACGCAGACCATTATGAGCGGAAAACGATCGAAGGAAAAGATATAATAGAGAAACATCCGACCATTGACTATCAGCTGGGTAGCATTCGCGATGATTTTGATTTCGGCTCCTTGCTGCTCGTCCGAACATCACTGATGAAGAAGTGGGCTTGTCAGTCGGGTGACTCATCCTTGACATTTGCCGGTCTCTATGAACTCAGGCTGTTTCTGAGTCGTGAAGGGCAGATTCTTCATTTGAACGAACTGCTTTACACCGAAGAAGAGCGAGATATGCGGGCAAGCGGCATTAAACAGTTCGATTATGTTAATCCTGCTAATCGTGACTTGCAAATAGAGATGGAGAAAGTGGCCACGGCTCATCTGCGCGAGATAAAAGCCCTTGTCGACACTTCAGCCCATCGTTCGATTGACTTCAATGAACAATCTTTCGATAAGGAGGCATCGGTGATTATTCCTGTCTTTAACCGTGAGAAGACCATCCGTGATGCCGTGAAGAGTGCCCTTTCGCAGCGTACTACCTTTAACTATAATGTCATTGTGGTCGACAATCATTCTACCGATGGAACAACTGCCATTCTGGAGAATTTGAACAAAGAATATCCCAGTTCACTCGTTCATATCATTCCTGAAAGAAAAGACCTTGGAATCGGTGGATGCTGGAATATGGCAGTAAATGATGTGCGCTGTGGACGTTTTGCCGTACAACTTGATTCTGATGACCTGTATGCATCGGACAAAACACTTCAGACAATTGTTGATGCATTCCACAAACAACAGGCTGCAATGGTCATAGGCTCGTATCGTATGTGTGATTTTGGACTAAACACCTTGCCTCCAGGCTTGATAGCCCATAAAGAATGGACAGATGAGAATGGACCGAATAACGCGCTACGAATCAATGGCTTAGGTGCTCCCCGTGCTTTCTTTACTCCACTCCTTCGTCAGGTACAGTTGCCTAACACTTCCTACGGCGAGGACTATGCCATAGGACTTTTTTTCTCTCGTTACTACCGTATTGGACGAATATATGACGAACTCTATCTTTGTCGCCGATGGGGAGGAAACAGTGACGCAGCCTTGAGCATAGACCGCATCAATGCCAACAACCTGTACAAAGACCAATTGCGTTCCTTGGAGATAAAAGCACGTCAGCGACGTAATGCCAAACACGGCGAGTGGAATGAAGAGCACGGAGAATATAAAGAGGAAAGGGGAGAGATGGGATCTCTGAACCGTTTCTTCAACCGTCAATTACAAATCTGGGATGAAGTTCGAACCCGATACAGGCAGTTGGCTGGCGTGCAGACTCGTGAGCTGACATGTGACTCCATGTCGCTTCGGGTTCAGTACAATCCAGCACGTATCGTCTCAACTGGGGCTGACATTTCCAAGAAGTCTATTGAAGAGCGACCCTGTTTCCTTTGTGCAGCTAATCGTCCTCCGCTACAGATGAAAAGACTTCTTGACGGTCGTTTTGAACTGTTGGTTAATCCTTTCCCAATCTTGCCGATGCACTTCACAATACCTGTGCTTCAACACAAGCCACAGGCGATACGGCCTATGTATGACGAGATGCTCAAGTTGCTGGCCCGCTATCCAAACCTGACTGTTTTCTATAACGGTCCCAAGTGTGGAGCTTCTGCACCCGATCATGCCCATCTGCAGGCAGGAGTTACTATTGGCCCCGACGGAGCCTCTGTTCTGCCCTTGCAACGAGAGTGGCAGCGGCTTAGTCGCAGTCTTACTTCACTGGTTAAAATGGGCGATGATGCTGAGATTGCATCAGTCAATGCCTATCCTTGTTGTGCATTGGTCATCAGAAGTAAGTCACAACATGCTTCACTACGTCTCTTTAAGGTTCTTTACGAACAGATTCATCAGAGTGCTGAAGAGACTGAGCCTATGATGAACGTCATTTGCTGGCGGCAGCGAGAGCTTTCTGGTTCTGATTCACAGTCAAAGGATGAACTGATAACCGTAGTGTTTCCTCGTGAAAAGCACCGTCCGTCTTGCTATCACTTCACGGGTAGAGACCAACTGCTCGTCAGTCCAGGCGCACTCGATATGGCAGGACTGTTGATTACACCTCGTGGTGAGGATTTCGAACGGCTCAATTCTGAAGAAGCGGTCTCCATCCTCCGTGAGTGTGCTTTGTCAGACGATTCATTTAGCCAGTTAGAAGAGAGGTTGAAAGACATTACATTAGAGATTCGTCAGGATGCTTTTGGCAAGAAGGAGCCGAATGTGTCGGTGGGCATACTCAGCGGACAGGTTATCAGCTTCTCACTGAATGCACCCTATTCAGCTAAAGGCGAAACCATTGAGGGCAATCAGAAAGTGCAACTCTCTGAAGGTGGTATTCTCTGGCACGGACAGCAGTATCGTGAGCTTCTTTTCACACCTCAGGATTCTGATGCATCCTTCTCGCTTTTCGATGTTACCATTGGTGTGAATTTCCATTGGGAGCGCAAGGAAACTCAAGTGTTCCGCGGATCGCTCCGCTTAGTGGTCGATGCCGATAAGATAGTAGCCATCAACGAACTTCCCGTTGAGCAGTACCTTGAAAGTGTCATATCCAGTGAGATGAGTGCTACTGCATCACCAGAATTGCTGAAAGCTCATGCTGTTATCTCCCGCTCGTGGCTTCTTTTTCAGAAAAAGAAGCGTGAAGAGATAGGGGAGAGGCGCACCGATGGTTTTTTCTCTTTCATTAGGAAGGAGGACGAGATTATTCGTTGGTACGATCGTGAAGACCATAATTTGTTCGATGTGTGCGCTGACGACCATTGCCAGCGCTATCAGGGGATAACTCGTGCCACTAGCAAGGCTGTGGAAGAGGCCGTCAATGCCACACGCGGTCAAGTACTTATGTACGACGATGAACTCTGTGATGCCCGTTTCTCCAAATGTTGTGGCGGAAAGACAGAGGAGTTCCAGTATTGTTGGGAAGACACGCCGAAACCCTATCTCGTTTCGGTAGACGATCCTTTCTGCAATACAAGCGATGCAAGAATCCTGCGCGAGGTGCTAAACGACTATGATCAGGAAACACCAGACTTTTATCATTGGAAGGTGGAATACACTCAGGAACAGTTGTCAGAACTCATCAATCGGAAGCTGAAGCAGGATTTGGGTGACATTGTCGACTTGATTCCCATAGAGCGCGGAAAGAGTGGACGTATATGGAAACTGAAGATAGTCGGTACGAAGCGTACGTTCATTATTGGTAAGGAGCTTGAAATCCGCCGTACACTGAGCGATACTCATCTTTATAGCTCAGATTTCGATGTCGAGAAGAAAGACGGTCGGTTCATCCTGAACGGACGTGGCTGGGGACATGGCGTTGGCTTATGTCAGATTGGAGCAGCCGTGATGGGAGACAGTGGCTATCGCTATGATGAAATTCTGCTTTACTATTATCGCGGTGCAGAAATAGAAAAGATTTACAAATAAACGTTTTTAATTGTATTTTATTTTTAAAATGAACAAACTAAAAAACTCACCTTGGTCTTGGATTCCCACCTTGTATGCTGCTGAGGGTATTCCCTATGTGGCAGTCATGACCATTTCAGTCATTCTCTATAAGCGGTTAGGCGTGTCGAATACCGATATTGCATTTTACACGGGATGGCTCTATTTGCCTTGGGTTATCAAGCCTTTCTGGAGTCCTTTTGTGGATTTGGTGAAAACGAAACGCTGGTGGACAGTGACGATGCAGTTTGTCATTGCTGTAGCTTTTGCATGCATAGCCTTCTCGCTCCCCACATCGTTCTTCTTCCAGTTGTCGTTAGCAGCTTTCTGGCTGGTAGCGTTCACGTCTGCCACACACGACATTGCAGCCGACGGCTACTATATGCAAGCACTCAGCGACCACGAGCAGTCACTCTATGTGGGCATTCGCAGCACCTTCTATCGTATAGCCACGGTGGCAGCTCAGGGATTGTTAGTCATTCTGGCTGGTGTGATAGAGACGCGAACCGGCAATATTCCTTTTGCTTGGATTGTGGTATTTGTCGTGTTGTCGGGGTTCTTCTTCCTTGCAGCACTCTATCATCAATATGTCCTGCCGCGTCCTGTTTCCGACAAGCCCGTGGACAATGTCTCTCCAAAGACCGTCGTTCGCGAATTCTTTAGGACTTTCTCTACATTTTTTACGAAGAAGAATGCTTTTGTTGCCATCCTCTTCATGTTGCTCTACCGTCTGCCTGAGGCACAACTGGTGAAACTCATCAGCCCATTCATGCTCGATTCTGTAGAGAAAGGAGGCTTGGGGCTGACAACAGGTCAAGTGGGGATTGTCTATGGAACAGTGGGCATCATCGGTCTGACCATTGGCGGCATCTTGGGTGGCATCGCAGCTTCACGTGGTGGACTGAAGAAGTGGCTTTGGCCTATGGTGGCAGCCATCACACTTCCCGACCTCGTCTATGTCTATCTCAGCTATGCACAGCCTGGCAGTCTTCTGCTCATCAATGTCTGCATCTTCATTGAGCAGTTTGGCTATGGCTTCGGTTTTACAGCCTACATGCTCTACCTCATTTATTTCTCCGAGGGTGAGCATAAGACAGCACATTATGCCATCTGTACCGGATTCATGGCACTGGGCATGATGCTGCCTGGCATGATGGCAGGATGGCTTCAAGAGACCATCGGCTATCGCTATTTCTTCGTTTGGACCATTGTTTGCTGTCTGGCTACTTTTGCCGTATGTGCTTTCCTGAAAATTGACCCTGAGTTTGGAAAAAAGAAGACCGCATAAGATGACACAGAGCGAAGAACACGGGACTGCACTGAAGTGGATGCCTACTTTGTATTTTACAAAGGGACTGCTCCATGTCGTTGTCTTTGTCGTTGCGCTCATCATGCTCAAACAGTCGGGACTCACCAATGGCGAGACTACGTTCAGTGTGGCTCTCTGCTACCTTCCATGGGCATTGAAGTTCTGGTGGAAGCCTAAGTTCAACTGGCATCGCTACTGTTGGCTGGTCATTCTGCTCTCTGAGTTGTCCCTTGTTCTGGCTTTCTCTTTTCTCGCTTTTGCCCTCCCGACTTTGTGGATCACTGTGGTTCTTCTGCTTTTGATAGCCTCTCTCACTGCCATGCACAATGTGGCAGTAGACACCTATTATAGTATTTCTATAGGCAATCGTTCATCATCTCGTTGTAAAATCATCCGCGAACTGTCTCGCAAGCTGGCAGAAGTCGTGGGAATAGGAGTGCTGGTCATGCTGGTAGGCAATTTGCAGGTTGTCTACCGTAATGCACAGCTCTTTTCCTGGCGTACCACGTCCTACATTATAGCTTTCATCTGCATGCTTCTGTTCTTCTGGCATCTGCTTGTTTTGCCTCGCCGTACTGCTGTAGCTCTGAAAAAGTCATCTTCATCTTCAGACTTATCCGCAACTTCAGTCGTCTTTTTGCTCACCTACCTTTTTGCTACAGTCATGCAGGGCAAGATGGCTATTCTCTTCCTAACAGAGAATCAGAGCAGTGGTGGTCTGGGACTCTCACCACAAGAGTTCGGATTTGTCATGGGAACAGTCGGTGTGATTGGACTGACGGTTGGCCTGATCTTGGGCGGAAAGCTTATTCACCGTTTCTCAATGTTACGGCTTTTACTTCCGATGTCGTTGACACTGTTCGTCCCGAGCGTCATCTACGTCATACTCAGTTTCTTCCAGCCTGATAATTTTGCATTGATTTGCCTGAGTGTGCAGTTGGAACAGATAGCCTACGGTCTTGGTCTGTCTGTTTATCTGGCCTATCAGAATGAGACTGCAAACACAGAGCAGGCCAAGTCGTTGATGGCCTGCTCCATGATGTTGGCTTGTGCATTGTCTGGGTTGATACAGATGCAGTTGGGCTATTACTCCTTCTTCCTTGTCACGTTGTTGCTGTCGCTATTGGGAACGTTGTCTGTTTGGATGACAAGAAAGTATTAACGAGACAGCACTCCGACTAAGCACGTTTTAGTTCTTCTATCATGTTGTCGAGTTTACGTAACTCGCGTGGGATACGAATGCTCTGTGGGCAGTGAGGCTCGCATTGTCCGCAGCCGATGCAGTGGTCTGCCTGACGCGAACGCGGTACCGAACGATCCAGACTAATCAAGTATTTCCTCCTGTTCGTACGGTAGTCTTTGTCGCCTAAGTCTCTTGGCAGGATTCCCTCGTTCTTGCATTTGTTATAATGCACAAAGATACCAGGTATGTCCACTCCGTAGGGACAAGGCATGCAATACTTGCAGTCATTGCAGGGAATGTTTTCCAGTCCCACAATCTTCGTTGCCACGTCATGTTGCAGATAGTCCATTTCCTCCTGAGTGAGAGGCTTCAGTGGACTGTAGCTAAGCAAGTTGTCCTTCAGGTGCTCCATATAGGTCATTCCGCTCAGTACGGTGAGCACATTCTCAGGAGTTCCGGCATAGCGAAAAGCCCAAGAGGCCACGCTTCGCTCTGGGTCTCGTCGTTTCAGCTCCGTCATGAGATATTGCGGCAGATTGGCCAGTCTACCTCCCAACAGCGGCTCCATGATGACGGCTGGGATGCCCATCTTCACCAGTTCGGCATATAGGTAACTGGCATCTACATTGCGAGAGTTGATTTCGTTTGCAAAGTCCCAATCGAGGTAGTTCAGCTCTATCTGCACAAAGTCCCAATGATAACGGTCATTCATGGCCAGGACCTCGTCGAACACCGACTTTTCTCCGTGAAACGAGAATCCCAGGTTGCGTATGCGCCCTGCCTCGCGTTCTTTCAGAAGAAAGTCCATTATGCCGTTCTCAATATAGCGATGCTCGAACTCTTCCATGCTGCCGCCAACACTGTGCAGCAAATAGTAGTCTATGTAGTCTGTCTGCAGTTCTTTCATAGAGTTGCGATACATCTCGATACTCTTCTCCCTGCTCCAGAACTGGCGGTTGAAGTTGGAGAGTTTCGTTGCAATATAGTACTCACTGCGCTCATGCCGGCTTAAAGCGATGCCCGTGCATCGTTCCGATTGTCCTTGACAGTAAACTGGCGACGTGTCAAAGTAGTTCATGCCATGTTCAATGGCATAGTCCACCTGCCGATTGATCATGTCTTGGTCGAACTCATTGTCGTTATCGACTTTTGTCGGCAGTCGCATCATACCGTAGCCTAAGAGTGACACTTCGTCACCGTGCAGGTTTTTCCTATAGGTCATCTGCCCTATAGGCGGCTCTACCTGTTTCTTGTATTCTTCTACTGCCTTCTGTTCAGTTTTTTTGCCTGTACATGCAGCCACCAGAGCGGTTGCTGTTCCAGCACCGAATAATTTCAAGAAAGATCGTCTGTTCATAACACTTACAATTTTTTATGTACTTCATGTCCCTCCACATAGATTGCGGAGTAGGGACGGGCTGGACACACATATTCGCAGGCACCGCATCCTATGCAAGCTGCCTCGTTGACGGCTGGCACATAAGGACTCTCTTCATCATCAGGATTGAGCGGAACCATCTCGATAGCCCCTGTGGGACAGTGGCGTTGGCAGTTGCCGCACTCCACACCGTCAGTCAGTGGTACGCAGTTTTTCTTAATCCACACCGCATGACCTATCTGAATGCTCGACTTATCTTCCCTGTCTATGGGCTTGATGGCACCGGCCGGACATACCTCAGAGCAGCGTGTACATTCAGGGCGGCAATAACCGCGCTCGTAGCTCATCACGGGCTGCATCAGGTGCATGAGGTCAGTCGAGGGACGAAGCACGTCGTTGGGACAGTCTGAAATGCACAGCTGACAGCCAGTACAGCGCAGAGCCATGTTCTGTGCTGAGAGTGAACCAGGAGGCGTGAGGGGCGTTTGCCGTTCAGGCGATACTTTTTCTTCAAGGTCGGTGTAGCCACCGTCAAAAACCTTGTCTTTCTCCTGTGCTAACACTGCAGTGGCCAAAAGGGCAGAGGAGAGCATGAATGAGCGGCGCGAAGGACTGTTTTCGTCTTTCTTGGACTGAACTTTCTTCTCTTGCGTCGCTGATGAGTAGGTGAGGCTTAAGGCTCCGAACTTACAGCTCTCGATGCAGTCACCGCAAACCACGCAGCGTGAGTAGTCAACAGTATGGTTCTTAAAGTCAATGCACGCAGCCTTGCAGTTCTTTGTACAGAGTGAACAGTTGCGACATTTCTCTTGGTCGAACCTGATCTTCAGCCATGAGAAGCGTGACAACAGCGAGAGGATTGTGCCTACGGGGCAGATGGTGTTGCAGTAGGTACGTCCGTTGCGCCATGCCAGAAATGCAAGAACCACTAAAGTGGCAACAGCTATGACAAGCACAGGGACAGACTTCATCCACACGTCAACGGAATAGAAAGCATAGCTGTCGTAATGTTCGGCAATGGCAGCCAGCAAGTTGTTCCCCCACTTCCAAAGGGGTTGGAACAGCATGGTCATAATACGACCGAAAGCACTGTAGGGAGCCAGTAGCTGAACCAGCGAGCTGACACCTGTAGCCAAGGCAACAATAAAGATAGCCGTCACTCCGTAACGAAGCCATCTCTTTTCGTTAGAGAATGTGTAGCGGTTCTTCTTTGCTTTCTTCCCCAACCAGCCGAAGATGTCCTGCATAATGCCCAGTGGACAAATGACCGAACAATAGATACGCCCAAAGACGAGCGTAAGCAACGCGAGAAGAGTGATAATCACAAAGTTCAGGGCCAGCACGGCTTCTAATGCCTGAACCTTAGCCATCCATGACAGCCACAGGTGAACAGTTCCCGTGAAGTCCAGAAACAGCAACATAAGTCCCGTCATAAATACCGTTGCCAGTACAATTCTAATTTTTCTTATCATAAGTCTTATATCTTAACAATCAAAATGCTCACTTCGTAAAGCAGCCAAATGGGTAGTGCAACAACAAACAGTGTGAAGACATCGGTTGTCGGCGTGATGATGGCCGACACAACAAGAATGGCAACAATGGCATGTCTGCGATAGCGAGTCATCAACGCCCCGTTAATCAGCCCGAACTTGCCCAAAATAGCACAGACCACTGGCAGCTCGAAGACCACCCCCATAACGAAACTCATGCCAATGAGTGTGTCTATATAACTCTGTAGCGTCAGCATGTTCGCTACGGCGGGACTCACCTGATAGGTTCCAAGGAAACGCACCGTCAGCGGAAAAATGAGCAAATAGTTGACCAGTGTCCCTAAGAGGAACATTAAGTAAGCAGCTACACTGATCCACGTCGCCACTCTCTTCTCGTTGCGATAGAGACCTGGCGCAATGAACCCAAACAGCTGATAGAGCACATAGGGTGATGCCAGGAGCAGTCCTGCATAGGCAGCCACTCGCATGTGGGTCATGAACTGTTCGGTAAGTCCCGTGTTCATGAGACTGATGCTGAAGTCGTGGTCAATACCCAGCAGCCGATAACTGACGAAGTCGCCCGACCTTGGTGCCAGTACAATACCGAACAGCCAGTCTTTCAGAAAGAATGCCACACATGCAGTCACCAGAACCACCACTAAAGAGCGGATGACAACCCCTCGCAGCACATCGAGGTGATCCCAGAAGGTGGCCTGCTCGCTCATTCTTTCGTCTCTTCGCTTTGCGACTTTTCGTCTTGTTTTATCTGTGCCGTGGCATCGTTCATGCCATCTTTAAAACTCTTCACTCCCTTGCCCAGACCGTTCATCAGTTCGGGAATTTTCTTACCTCCGAACAGCAATAGTACCACTAATGCGATGATGATGATTTCGTTGAGACCAAGTCCACCAAATAATAGTATGTTCGTGTACATTATAATATATAGTTGCTTTTGATTGTCTGCACATTGTATATCGTTTGCAAACTTACATAAAAAAATCGAGAATGCCATTACGAACACTCGAAAATTAAAGTGTTTTTATTATTAATTTTTTATTTTCTTTCCAATTGGCTCTCAAGTCATGCCATCTGTCGCCACTCAGGAGATCATATAATAGCCGAAACTCATTATTTCCCCATATTAAATTGCGATGGAGTCGTTTAACAAAAAATATGAATAATTTTTACAATGAGTCATCTGAGAATCGCACGAAATCCACGAAATCATATCCCGTCCGAAATACGCAAGTTATGAGCGTTTTATAACTATCTGTGGTTCAGCCGATTGTCAAAAAAGCAATTCTCTTTAAGTGTTTCAGTCGATTACTTCCACCGTTTCAGTCGTTCCATAGTGGGATTTCAATGAAAACACAATTCAATTTCAATGAAAACATGAACGCGTTTTCATTCATATCACCTCTTGATTTAACTAATTTCGGAGACTGAAATGACTGAAATCTTTGAATCGTGTCAATAGAAACCTGGCATAGAACAGGTGCTTTGTTGAGCTAAAAAGATAAAATAGGAGCAAAAAAGCCTCCCAAAAACGTTATTCAGAACAATTGTTTGTCAAACTAGACAGCTCTTTTCAGCAAAGAATCTTCTGAAAAAGACATGATTTTTTCCAGAACGCCCTCTTCTTAAGTTGTTTTTTTACATGAACTATTTTGACAAGAGTTTTGTCTGTAGACTGGTTAATGATTGTTGGCGATACCCCTGATTCGTTCCTTCACCTCCCGCCAGTCCTCCAGCAAGTTCCAAATGGCATCCTCTGAGAGTACACCTTTCATAATTCCCTTTGGCAACCGGCCTGCCTCGTCGTCGGCAAAATCCTGTTTCCACTCACTACTGCCATAGTAGTTACTCAGTGCCTGAACAGCATTCTGCGCTTCCTCATATAGGTCAAGTGATGCTGAGAGATTCATTACAGCATTGACAGCTTTGTTGAGGTGCTGCTCCATAAGTATGATTCGCTCTGCCTGTTCCATCTTTTCCTGTTTCTGTTTGTTCGGTGGCAAGTGATACGGTCACCTTTAGTTAAAGAAGTTCCATGAAACCCCAAACTTCAGCACGGTTCTGTTGATAGGGTAGTGAGGTGTAAGGAAAGTCATTCTGTTGAGCGTTTTTCCAAAAACATTTGTGTACATAATGAAAAAACGTGCGTGTTTCAGATGTAAATTGGCATATACATCGACGAAGGGGAACTCACCTATTTTTACCTTGCTGTCATCGTTTTCCTGTATGGCAAATTGGCTGAGTTGAGGAGCATAGTCTGGTGCATAGTATCGAGTAAAGAAAGTAGCGGTACCGCCTAACTCGACTGTAAGAACTTTCGCAAAAACAAAGTTCAAGTAGAGATTTGAAAAGATATTCAATGTGGGTAATGGAAGTACGTCACGATTTGTAGATGACTGATAAGTAATGATATTATCCCAATGCAATGGACCGAGTGACAATTTCTGATCTAGCTGTGCTGTCAAGACATTGATAATGCCAGTATGCTGATGCATCTGTGCTTTGATATTCTTTATTCCTGTCGACGGAACGAAATCATAGCTCATTCCTAAATAAGTGTAGTTGTTGATTCCATCAATAGCGACACGAAGTGAAGTCTTGGTTTTTTCATAGGTGAAGATTCCCTCAGCATGCAGTCGATTGGTTTGATTGAAAGAATTGTCCCACCAAAAGTGCTTTGAATGAAAATTACGCTCAAAGAAAGTGGGATTCAGACGATGAAGGTAAGCTTTGACAGCCAGACGCACGGTATCACCCCACAACGCAAAATTGAGGTCGGTGTCGAAGTCTATTTTGAGCTGTCCCACATCTTTACCCAATAACCACGTCTCCGCCGAAAGGTTATAATGAAGTGTTTTTCCCAGACGTTTAATCAGGCGTCCACCAACACTCACATTATGCTCAGTCCAGTGACTTTGATACCCAAAGTTGCCGTTTTCGCTTAACTGCGGCATTTCAAAGCGTCGTAGCTCGTGAGTGGCAAAGATTCTGACTCCTGCTTTTGCCCATTTGTTGAATCCTTCCAACAGTCCAAGTCCTACGGTATTCCGTATCATCATGAATTTATTTCGGTCATAGACCGAATCGCCCGGATAGCCAACTTCATCCATGAATTCATAATACCTATCAGCATAGTACTCAGCCGGCGAACGATAAGCCTGATAAATATGATCGTTATGAGAAAAATCCAAGGTGTGAATAAAGTTAGTAACTGGCACGAACTCTTTTTTCATGAACATTTTCAATGAATCCTTGACATCCTCTTCTGCAATCAAGCTGTCTGCCATTTGTTTAGTATCAACTTTGATGCGTGTAGAATCTGTAGTAAGCGAATCTGTATGGACACGAAGGTGTTTGGGCTCATCACCAGCGATAACAGCATCCGCTGGGCGCCCTTCTGGTTGGTTGCCAGCTATAGCAGCATCACTGGGTCGGCCTGAAGGAATGCCACCTGTAGTATTGCTGCCATTGTCCTTACGTTCAGCATTACGTTTTTGGCTTTCAGCATTCTTTTTGGACTTCTCTGCAAACTTACGAGCCTCGATTTCTTCGTCTGTCATCTTGACTTCTCGGTAGAATCCAAGGCTGTAGCGGTGGGTAAGAAAGAGATGGTGAGAATCGTTACGGTTCCAGTTGGATGACAGAGTTACAGGTATCTCATCGTCGCTATAGCTGTTGGTGAAGAGTTCTTTGTGAGTGATATAGTCATCGTTTGTGATACCGCTGTTCTCCTGATTCTTCTGATGTCTTCTGGAATAAAGAATATGCATCTGGTATTTGTCACCTAAATAAGAACCATAGACTGAAGCATTAAAATGTGATATGTTTTGATTCTGAAAAAATCCACGAGCATAGTCGTAATCAAGATCAAATCCTAATCCTATTCTCTTTCCGGCATTGACAGCAAACTTGGCATCGATATGATCCTCTCCATTTTGCTTGTTTCCACAATTGTCGTATGAAAGATTAGTGATCGGGGAGAGCGTATTTGTAAAATGCCACTGATCAGGAGTGCGCGTTACTTGATTGTATCCCTGAGTGAAAATGAACTGTTCTGTTTCTGGACGGTCAATGAAAATTCGTGAAAGACGGGCGGTGTAGTTTGAGCCAGTGGTATTGTAGGTTCCATACATGCCCATTCCGAGTGTAGCACTTGGGTATAGATGCGGAAGGGTGTCTACTTCGGCTTTAATGATGTCACCCAACTTTCGGTCAACTCTCCACACATAAATGCCTTTTGGCACCTCCTTGCCTCTTCGTGTACTATCGTTCCTGTTGGGATTAAAGCTGTTGTTGTTCGTCCGAATATTGCCCTGCTCGTCAATCTGCGTGAAATTGCCAGATTCGTCTGTACCAGTTACTGTCTGAGCATGAGTGCTGACTGCACAAGTAAGGAAAAGGAGAATTAGCAGGAACTTGTTCACTTGGAAAAGAAAATGGGAAGTTATAAAAGTTATGTTGATTTCAGAGTCAAAGCTTCATAATTCGCAGTGAAAGCTCGATGAATTTACACGCAACAGCAGCAATCAGCGCAATACCCCCTATTTCAGGAGAATATATATACCACAACCCCATTCCTAAAACGGAAAGGATGAGAAAAAAAACATTCAACAATTGACGCAGTTGAAAGAAGCGTCCTCGCTCTTCATCAAGTTCTTTAGGACGATGCTGCCTATGGTAACGTCGCCATAACTCGTTCTGCGAATTGTCGTTGTCTTCAAGTGACATCATGCGCTTGGGGTATGTTGGAGATCGGATAGGGGTAAGAATTAGTTTGTCAGGATTTTTTCAAGTCTGCTAAAGATATAATCTTTCCGATCAATGGTCTTACGCCTGAATTTACCACTAACACGCGAAGTCTTTGTTTTTTTCCTGTTCAGACCGTAACGATCATTTATCCATTCTTCGGCTTTATAAGTGATAGCAAGACGCTCTTCATCATAGAAATAGTATATGCGTGTCATCTGAATATTGGCTTCACCGTCACTGATGTTGGCTATCAAGTGATAAAACATGCGAGTACGGTCAAGTACCAATGGCTTGTTCTTGAATACAAGCCACTCCTGAAAATTACCTACTATCTGAGAATTGTCTATGCTGTCAGCCAGCACGATTCTGCTCTGTTCGAACTGATTGGGTTCCTTTGTCATCTTGACAAACTCAGCCAGGAGCAGACTGTAAATTTGCTGCTTAGTCTTACCAGGAGCTTTGATGGTTGTAGAGAAAACGACTTTGCCGTCAACTTCAGGAACGGCTCCTGCCAAATATTTTGCATCCTGATTAGATTTCGTCTTTTTGTCAGCCTGTTCCCAGGTGTTGTCCTGTGCGATGACTGCCATTGGCAGGAGCATCATCAAAGCTATTGCAAGTCTTTTCATTGTCATTGATTTTTATTGTAAATTGCTGCAAAGTTACGCATTTTTTCGATAAAACATATTCCATTTTCTGAAAAAAAACTTACCTTTGCATAAAAGTATTAAAAATATGGATAATAACACTGAAGTAACCCGCATCGTGGAGTTAAGAAAGGAGTTGCATGATCACAATTATCGTTATTATGTACTTAACCGACCATCTATAAGTGATCAGGACTTTGACTTCCTCATGCACGAACTTCAGGAGCTTGAAGCTCGTCATACAGAGATGTTTGACCCGAATTCACCCACTCAACGTGTAGGGAGTGACTTGAATGAAGAGTTCAGACAAGTGGCTCATAAATATCCAATGCTCTCTCTTTCGAACACATATAATGAACAAGACGTTCGAGACTGGTATGCAAGTGTTCGTAAAGGACTTGCCGGTGAGAAGTTCGAAATCTGTTGTGAGTTGAAATACGACGGGCTGTCCATATCGCTAACGTATGTCAACGGACGTTTGGTTCAAGCTGTTACGCGCGGCGACGGTGTACGTGGTGACGATGTGACAACTAACGTAAAGACCATCCGTGCCATTCCACTTATCCTTCAGGGTGAGGATTATCCTCAAGAATTCGAAATACGAGGAGAGATACTTATGCCTTGGACTGTGTTTGAACGGCTGAACGCTGAACGTGCAGCTAACGAAGAACCTTTGTTTGCTAATCCTCGTAATGCGGCAAGCGGCACACTGAAAAGTCTTGACCCTAAAGTTGTTGCTTCAAGACAGCTGGATTCCTATCTTTATTATTTATTAGGTGAACAACTTCCGGCTGATGGGCATTTCGAGAATCTTGAAACGGCACGCTCATGGGGATTCAAAATCAGTGAAGGCATGAAAAAAGTGTCTACGGTTGAGGAAATTCTTGAGTACATCAATTATTGGGATACCGAACGACGTAATCTTCCAGTAGCAACCGATGGCATTGTTCTGAAAGTCAATAGTCTGCGACAACAGCGTGTCTTAGGCTTTACGGCAAAGAGTCCTCGTTGGGCAATCGCCTATAAATTCAAGGCTGAACGAGAGTGTACCCGACTGTTGGAAGTTACTTATCAAGTGGGGCGCACAGGAGCTGTTACTCCAGTGGCAAACATGGAACCTGTTCAGTTGGCAGGCACAATGGTCAAGCGTGCCACACTGAACAATGAGGATTTCATTCGTTCTCTTGACTTGCATATTGGCGATTATGTCTATGTGGAGAAGGGAGGTGAGATTATTCCCAAAATAGTAGGTGTCGACACCGAACGACGACCCATTATTGCACAACCCGTACAATTTATCAAGAACTGTCCTGAATGTGGTACGCGCCTCGTTCGCTATGAAGGTGAGGCTGCTTGGTATTGTCCGAATGATTCAGGTTGTCCACCCCAGATCAAGGGAAGAATCGAACATTTTATTGCTCGAAAAGCGATGAACATAGAGTCATTGGGACCTGAAACAATTGATGAATACTATCGTCGAGGACTTATACAAAACGTTGCAGACCTTTATGACATTGACGTTCAGCAGATAAATGGAGACGGAAGCAGGACTAAGTCGGCACAGAAAATTGTAAATGGTATACGACAGTCATGTCAAGTTCCTTTTGAACGTGTGGTTTTTGCTTTAGGCATACGTTTCGTCGGTGAAATATCCGCACGCTTGCTGGCTCGGCATTTTAAGAACATAGATGCCCTGATGAATGCGGGACTGGACGAATTACAAGAAGTTGAAGGCATCGGTGAAGTGATGGCAAAGAGCATTATCACTTATTTCCATGACCCAGAGAATCTGAATATCATCAGGCGTCTTCGCAACTACGGACTACAAATGTCAATATCTGATGAGCAATTGTCTGTCGCCACAAATAAACTCTTAGGCAAAAGCATTGTAATTAGTGGAATCTTCGAACATCACTCTCGTGACGAATACAAACTGCTCATAGAAAAAAATGGAGGAAAGAACGTCGGTTCTATCAGTGGTAAGACCTCCTTTATTCTGGCAGGCGATAATATGGGGCCTTCAAAATTAGAAAAGGCGAAAAAGCTTGGCATTCGCATTATGAATGAAGACGAATTCCTTTCGATGATAGAATCTTAATGAAGGAATAGCACGTAGTCCCCTAAAAGTCAGATTATTATGAAAATAGTAGTTTCTAAAGAAATCAAAGAAGTTTGTCCCGAATTTGTTGGAGCTGCCGTCGAAGCTTTTGTCGAAAACAGTAAGTTTTCTTCAGAGTTATGGAATGACATACATATCATGGAAGAAAAACTACGTGGAGAACTCGACAATGATTCACTGAAAGAACAACCAGGAATAGCAGCAACACGCAGAGTCTACAAGCTGTGTGGTAAAGATCCGTCACGTTATCGCCCTGCAAGCGAACAACTCATTCGACGTATCTTAAAAGGAAACGATTTATATCAGATTGACACACTCGTAGACTTAGTGAACCTTGCATCGATAGCTTTTGGCTATAGTATTGGTGGATTCGATGCCGATAAGTTTGTAGGCGACATCCTTACACTGGGCATAGGTCGCGAAGGCGAACCATACGAAGGTATAGGACGTGGAATGCTAAATATTGAAAAACTGCCTGTCTATCGGGATGCAAAAGGTGGAGTGGGGACTCCTACAAGTGACAACGAGAGAACAAAAATAGACCTTTCTACTCGTCATCTGCTCGTACTTATCAACGGCTATGATGGTGATGCCAAACGTGTACAGGAAAATGCTCACTTCATTCAAGAATTATTATGCCGATACGCAAACAGTGATGGCGGACAAGTGTATCTTTACAGATAATGGATTAACTGGTGATTTTAAAAAAATTGAACGTTATGAACAAGAAGAATATTTGCATAGTTGCCGGGGCACGCCCCAACTTTGTCAAAGTGGCACCTTTGATTCGTGCTATTAATAATGCGGAAGGATGTGCTTATAAGCTGATTTATACAGGATGTGAAAATGATTCAACGATAGAACCGAGCTTGTTTGAGGATTTGCAGATGTCACGCCCTGATGTCTATTTCGGGGTGAACAGTGTAAGGCTCAATGAAATTACGAGCAAGGTAATGGAAAAGTTTGACGACTATCTTGATAACCACCCGACAGACATTGTTATTGTTGTTGATGACTTGGCTTCAACCATGGCCGCTGCAATTGTAACTAAAAAACGCGGTATACGTCTTGCGCATCTTGTAGCCGGTACGCGGTCCTTCGACATTAATATGCCAAAAGAAATCAACCGACTTGTCATTGATGCTTTATCAGACTATCTGTTCACCGCTGGAGTGAAGAGCAATAGCGTTGCTACCAGGGAGCAAGGAGAAACATCACAGACCTACATGGTGGGTAACATACTTATGGACTCCCTTCGCTTTAATCGAAACAGATTCAGGAAGCCCTTAATAGACATTGAAGAGAACAATTATATGGTGCTGACTTTGAACAGAAAAGCACTGCTTGCAAACGAAGAATGCCTTGGTAGTATGCTTTCTGCTATAACTGAGATGGCAGACGGGATTCCTGTTATTGCCCCGTTGCGCAGCCCAGCAAGTAAGTTCGTTGGAAAGCTGAATCCTAAGATTCTTACAGTTCCTCCCATGTCATATCTGGAGTTTGGATGGCTTACTTCACATGCACGTTGCGTTATTACCGATAGCGGTAACGTGGCAGAGGAAGCCACATTTAACATGGTACCATGCATCACGTTAAACAGTTACACGGAGCATCAAGAGACCGTTAGTATTGGGTCCAATGTTTTAATTGATGGCGATGTCAATAAGTTGCGCGAAGCGTTAGACTGTTTGAATAAAAACAAATGGAAGAAATGCACATTGCCCGACCGTTGGGACGGACGCACTGCTGAACGCATAGTTCGGATTTTGCAAGACTGACAACAATCAAACTATCTTTTTTATGACTTTTGCAGGCACACCAGCTACAAGCGTTCCCGCAGGTACATTATGGCAGACAACAGCTCCAGCAGCAACAACCGAATGGCATCCAATTCTAACTCCAGGAAGGATTACTGAATTGGCACCTATCCACACATCGTCCTCAATGTAAATCTGATTAACGCTAACTCCTTGTTCGTCAATACGTTTTGAGTAATCACTAAAGTTGTGGTTAAGAGCAGAAACAACAATTCCTTGTGCCAAATTAACATGGTTGCCGATACTGACAGGACCGATAATGGTGTTGTGAAGTCCTATACGTGTATAGTTGCCAATAATGACATCACCAACGGCATTGTTGATACAACAGAAGGATTCAATGACACTTTGACGACCTAAAGAGAATTTTCTATATGGAGGGGTGTCCATACGTACTGAAGAATGAATCACGCAACCATGTCCCCTGTGATGGTAGAGAGGAGCAATCATGCGAATATACCATCGGGGACGTGTCTCGGTCTGATTCATAATAAAGTAGTCCACCAGTTTTTTCAGCCGTGGACTATTCTTAAATCGCTGTCTTATACTCTCCGTAGTCACCTTTTAAATGATTATGATCAAAACTTTTGAAATAGTTATCCCAAATATTTAATAAGAATCTTAGAGTTGCCAGAATCACGCAGTTTGGCAATACTATTTTCACGAATTTGGCGAACGCGCTCACGTGTAAGCCCCAACTGGTGACCAATTTCCTCGAGTCCTTTTTCATTACATCCTATACCGAAACACTCGCGGATAATTGTAATTTCACGTTCCTTAAGTACCTTATTCAAGACCGAATTCAACTCCATTGCCATTGACTCATGGTCAACGTAACGGTCAGTACGTGAGTCCTCGCCGGAAGACATCACGTCAAGCAAGCAGTTGTCTTCGCCGTCTTGAAATGGAGCATCTATGGACAAATGATGACCGTCAGCCATCATAGACTGTCCAATCTTCTCTTCATCAATAGCTGTTCTGTCAGCAAGTTCGGAAATAGACGGGTGGCGAAGATTCTCTTGTTCAAACCTACTAATTTCGTTATTGATTTTGTTCAGAGATCCGACCTGATTCAAGGGGAGGCGCACAATACGGCTTTGCTCTGCAATGGCCTGCAATATGCTTTGTCTTATCCACCACACTGCGTATGAGATAAACTTGAAACCACGTGTCTCGTCAAACCTTTGTGCAGCCTTTATCAATCCGATGTTACCTTCATTTATTAAGTCAGTAAGTGTTAGTCCTTGATGCTGATATTGCTTAGCAACAGAGACAACGAAGCGCAAATTGGCAGTCACAAGTTTTTCTTTTGCCCTTTCGCCTTCCATTCCTCCCTTTCGAATCTTCTGGGCAAGTTCAATCTCCTCATCAATACCGATAAGTGGAGCGCGTCCAATCTCCACAAGGTATTTGTCAAGTGCATCACTGGAGCGATTGGTGATACTTTTCTGAATTTTTAGTTGTCTCATTCACCTTTTTTTGCCAATCGGTAATCTACAGCTATTCAGTCACATGAACTGAATTATGAATATTTTGCGAGCAAATATAATAAAAAAATGTCATATTACAAAATCTTTTCGAACTTTAATTTTTCTCCATCTTCCTTGCTGATACGAATGAGAGCACCTTCTGAAAGGTTTTCATTGACAATCATTTCAGCGATTTCGTCTTCAATATAGTTTTGAATTGCTCGCTTCAGCGGCCTGGCACCAAACTGTACATCATATCCGCGCTTTGCAACAAACTCCTTGGCTTCATCTGTAAGCTCAATCTTGATGCCTAAGCCTTCTATTCGCTTACACAATCCATTCAACTCAATGTCGACAATTCTTTGGATGGCACTCAAATCAAGCTGATCAAAAGTGATGATTTCATCGAGTCGGTTGAGGAATTCGGGCGAGAACTGTTTAGATAGTGCCTTCTGTACAATCGAACGAGCGTGTTCCTTGTCTTTGTCATTCATGTTCAGTCCGACCTGCCCTGAAGTAAATCCAACACCACGTCCAAAATCTTTCAGTTGGCGCGTTCCAGCATTTGAAGTCATTATAATGACAGTGTTCCTGAAATCGACGAAACGTCCGTTTCCATCGGTCAAACGCCCTTCGTCAAGAACCTGAAGCAGCAGATTGAATACATTACCATGAGCTTTTTCAATTTCGTCGAGAAGTACAATGGAGTAGGGGCGACGACGAACGCGCTCAGTTAGTTGTCCACCTTCCTCATAGCCTACATAGCCCGGAGGTGCTCCTATGAGGCGCGAAACATTAAACGATTCTGTGTATTCGCTCATATCAATGCGGATAAGCGAATCGGATGACCCAAACATAAACTCAGCCAGTTTTTTGGCTAAGTAAGTCTTGCCGACACCTGTTGGACCGAGAAACATGAACACTCCAATAGGGTGATTAGGGTCTTTTAATCCCACACGGTTGCGCTGAATGGCTTTCACCATCTTGTCAATAGCTGCATCCTGTGCAATTACCGCATTTTTCAGTTCTGTTGACATTCCTTTCAGCCGGATGCCCTCTTGTTCAGCCATACGCTGCACAGGAACACCTGTCATCATTGATACCACATCGGCAATTACGTCAGCATTAACAGTCTGTCGGTCATTGAGTGTCCCGTTACTCCAGTCCGTTCTCATTAGTGCCAAAGCTGCCTCTAACTCAGTTTGACGGTCACGATAGCTTGCTGCCAGTTCAAAATTTTGATTATGAACTGCTTGTTTTTTCTTATCTAAGACTCTTGAAAGTTCTTTCTCTTTCTCAATGATTTCAGGGGGAATCTGTGCATGTGAAAGATGCATACGTGAACCTGCCTCGTCCAGTGCATCGATTGCTTTGTCAGGGAAGGCACGATCTGTAATATAGCGTTCTGTCAATCTGACGCAAGCATCAATGGCATCGTCAGTATAGTCTACATGGTGATGATTTTCATAACGTGTCTTAATATTGTTCAGAATCTGCTTTGTCTCCTCACGTGTCGTAGGCTCAACGATGACTTTTTGGAATCGGCGTTCTAAAGCACCGTCTTTTTCTATGGAATTACGGTATTCGTCGAGGGTCGTTGCTCCAATACACTGTATAACACCTCTTGCCAATGCAGGTTTCATGATATTTGCAGCATCCATAGAGCCTGGAGCTGAACCAGCTCCTATTATAGTATGAATCTCGTCGATAAAAACGATAATATCTGGATCTTGCTCTATCTCTTTAAGAAGTGCTCTGATACGCTCTTCAAACTGTCCGCGATATTTCGTTCCTGCCACTATGGCAGTCATATCAAGGGCAACCAGACGCTTGTTAAAGAACATAGGAGAGGTCTTGTGCTGGGCTATCATTTGAGCGAGTCCTTCAACAATGGCACTTTTACCCACTCCAGGCTCGCCTATAAGAATAGGGTTGTTCTTCTTTCTGCGCCCCAATATTTCAACAACTCGCTGCATTTCGCACTCACGTCCTACTACAGGGTCGAGTTTTCCCTCGGCTGCAGCAAGTGTAAGGTCTGTTGAGAAATTATCCAGAACTGGAGTCTTTGAGTCTTTCTTCTGTTGAGTAGTTGTGGCACTGTCCACTCCCCCTGATGATTTACTTCCTGAATGTGTGGCAAACTCTTCTTCTTCGTCTTCATCTGGCAGTCCAATGCCATTGGTAGGATTAATATCAGACTTTTGTGAGCGTATAAGGCTCAATACATCTTCGTAATTCATATTGTAAAATTCCAGAATTTGTTTAGCACCATTAGCAGCCTGATCATGAAGGATTGCAAGCAGCAAATGCTGTTCGTCTACTTTTGTTGTGTGTTGAGTCCGTGCCTCGAGCACAGCCAACTTTAGTATGTTAGAAGCCTTTTCGTTCAGAACCAGTTCACGTGTGTTGATAGGCATGGAAAGTTCTTCCTGTCTCACTTTCTTCTCTAATTCTGTTTTTATGGACAGGAGATTGAGGCGAAGACGATGAAACACATCGATAACAGGTCCTTCTCTCATACGCAACATACCAAGAAGTAAATGTTCCGGTCCGACAAAAGAACATGCAAGCCTTGCAGCTTCCTCACGGCTATAAGCGAGTATCTCAGACATTCTGGGTGAAAATTGGCTTGACATATATATAAAATCAAACTTAATACCTTAATTATAATTTATAAAAATGTTATACAATATTCTATCATTGCAAAAGTCGTGCCAGAAAAAGAAAAAAAAACAAGACACACTCAAATTTTGAGTTTAGAAGTGCGTCCTGTTTCTTTTTACAATGTGGATAATTAGCCCTTCTTCATTAAGTACGAAAAAGAGCAATTATTAAAGTCCAAGTTTTTTGCGGATATCCTTAGGGATAGCATTCTTGTTGACAAGGAAATCCATGGTATTGGCTGCAATGAAAGACTTGGTCATATACCAAACTCCTTTGTAATTGCCAGTCTCACCCCATGAATTCTTCACCATATAATATTCCTTTCCATTCTGATCTTTAGCAAGTCCGAAAATGAGCATTCCATGGTCATCGGTGAGCTCCCAATTGTCAAAGCGTTCCTGACGCATTTCCTGAGTTGGAATAACCTCTGGTACATTAACACCGAGCGAATCGATAATGTCACGCTTTTTCGATGGAGCCAGTTTCAGCCAGCGAGCCATGTCGCTTCCACGAAGACTCTGTGCTGCCTTGCCATCAACTGCATAAGCCAGGCCACTGCGTGTGAATCCGTCCTCGCTTACATCGCCTCCCCAGGCCACTGTGTATCCATTGTCTATTGCATTGTCTATCACACGCGACATCTCGTCCAGAGGCAAATTGTAACTCAATGGAAAACGCCAATTGTCTTGTACTTCAACAGCAAAAGCACTATAGAATGGATGATGAGTGTAACTCGTTATGCTCACATAGTCACTAAGATCAATGCCGAGGCTCTGAACAAACGACTTTGGGGTGAATTTTTTCCCCTCATAAACGAATTCCTCAGGACATTTGCCAAGATATGCATCAAGAATGCCCTGCATGCCAACTTTCCACTGACCAGAGATCTTTTTGGCTGAACTCTTAGCCACAGCTGCTACATATGGTTCCAGAACTGAAAAGAACTCATTAAAATTATTAAGTGAATCGCCATAAAGTGAGCCTGGAAATGGCATGGCATCTTCTGGACAGATACCATGGGTCTTCAATGTGGCAAGAACATCTTCTGCAGATCCGCCTTGAGCAAACTGACAATCACCATGGTAGCGTACAACTTGAATAGCACGCTCTAGATAAGTTTTGTTGGCAACGAAAGACTCACAAAGGTCGTAAGTCTTACCTGTCGCTTTCAGAATTTCTGCCTCGAAGAATGACAGAGTGGAATAATCCCAGCAAGTTCCGCTTCGGTTCTGATCCTTTATGCTGGTGATGGGAATTTCTTTAATTGTTGTGAAGACGGGTTTGTTAGAAGCTGACGAGTCTATCTTTTCTTCAGCTTGAGCACCTGTTGCCATAATGGCAAGAAGTGAAATAAGAAACACTTTTTTCATTCTGTTTATTCTTTATATTAATTACTCATAAATTCTTGAAGTTCAGCTGGATGGTAGGGTATTCGCTTCTTACCAAGGAATCGGCAGCCATCGTTTGTGATGAGCAAATCATCTTCTATACGTATGCCACCAAAATCTCTGTATTTATCAATCGCATCAAAGCAGAGAAATTCCTTACAATGCCCAGATGCTTTCCATTGGTCAATGAGTGCGGGTATGAAGTAAATACCTGGTTCATCGGTAACGACAAATCCCTCTTGTAGACGACGCCCCATGCGAAGGCAGTTCGTTCCAAACTGTTCCAAATTGGGGCGTGTATCGTCATCAAAGCCTATGTATATTTGCCCCAATCCTTCCATGTCATGTACATCCATTCCCATCATGTGTCCCAGTCCGTGAGGGAAGAACATAGCATGTGCCCCTTCTCTTATCGCATCTTCGGTATTACCCTTCATCAAGCCGAGATCCTTTAAACGATCAGTCAAAAGGCGACAAATAGCGAAGTGTACATCTGCATATTTGACACCCGGCTTGGCGATTTCAAGAACATAATCATGACACGTTTCAACAATAGAATAGATGTCCAGTTGTTTTTGAGTGAATCTTCCACTTACAGGCATCGTCCGGGTGTTGTCAGAGCAGTAATCATCCAACTCACAGCCAGCATCACAGAGTGCCAATCGTCCATTCTCCAACAGGGTATCACCTGGGGTTCCGTGCATAATCTCACCATGCTGAGTGAAAATAGTTGCAAAGCTCACGCCTTGCGCCAGTGAGCGGGCGATGCCGTCAACCTGCCCTCCAATATAACGTTCGGTCACTCCAGGCTTAATAAGCTTTTGAGCCGTAGTATGCATCACATATCCCACCTCGCATGCTCGTTCTATTGCTTCTATTTCTTCCCGCTCTTTGGTGGATCGCATATTCACCACTGCTTGTATGAGGGTCAATGAAGCAGCCTCTTTCTGCTGGGAAGGGTGAATCCCCAACAAATCCATGATAAGAATTTTTGTGTCATGTCTATAGGGTGGAAGGAAATGAATGGTGCGCTGCTGACGAAGTGCTTCGCAACAGATAGTTTTCAATTCTTTCAATGGAGCCGTTTTGGAAATGCCCACTTCAGAAGCAAGGTCTGAAACAGAGGGTGTGAATCCCATCCAAACGATGTCCTCAACGTCAATGTCATCGCCCAACAACAGTTCTTCATCGTTGTCAATGTCAATGACTCCCACCAATCCATCGCGGTGTTGCCCGAAAAAATAGAGAAAACTGGAATCCTGCCTCATTGGAGCATAACTGTTGGCTGGATAGTTGGCAGGCGACTCGTTATTGCCGAAAAACAGGACTATTCCATTGTCAATAAGACTACGTAGTTTCTGACGACGTTTTATATAAATTGTTTTATTAAACATGAATACTTAAATGTTTATGTTTGTTGTCAAAGATATAATTAAAGCATGCAAATTTACTCATTTCTAACACATACTACAAAATTTCTCTCTTTAAATAATATTAAAATCCTACGTGTAAAAAGTAAATTTTGTACTTTTGCACTCATATAGACAAACGTAAACAATGATATTGAGGAACATGAACGACAAATTCAATCTGAATGACTCACAAAGAGTAAACCCTTTTTTCATTCCTTATGGAACCCCGCACAATGTGGTTCCATTCGACAAGATTCGCTTGGAAGACTTTGAAGAAGCCTTCATGGAAGGCATTCGCCGTGACAACGAGCATATTGAGTCCATTATCAACAACCCAGCAAAACCAACTTTTGATAACACTATCATCCAAAAAGATGACGATAAAGATGATTACTATGATTTACTAACGAAGGTATCGACAGTATTCTTTAACCTCCTTTCGGCAGAGACTAACCCTGAGATGGATGACCTTGCTCAGAAGATGAGTCCCATTCTCACTCAACATGCTAACGACATAAAGTTGAATGAGAAACTGTTTGAGCGTATCCAATATGTCCATCGACATCATAGAAAGCTAACACCCGAGGAGAAAATGCTACTTGAAACTACATATCAGGGGTTCGTACGCAGTGGTGCTTTGTTGGATGACAAAGACAAAGAGAAACTAAGGAAGCTCACTGAGGAGGTGTCTAAGCTACAACTCCATTTCTCTCAGAATTTACTCAAAGAGAACAAGGCTTTTACATTACACATCACAGACCCCAAAGAGCTTGACGGATTACCTGATACGGCCATAGAATCTGCAGCGCAGGCTGCTAAAGAGCATGAGAAAGCAGGTTGGATATTTACGCTTGACTATCCTTCATATCAACCGTTTATGACCTATAGCACTCAGCGAGATTTGCGCCGAGAGATGTATATGGCACGTAATACAGTATGTACGCATGACAATACCGAAAACAATCTTGAAATTTGCAAACGATTAGTGAATCTTCGTCGGCAAATTGCTCAGTTACTTGGTTATAAAACCTATGCGGACTATGTTTTAAAGCATCGTATGGCCGGCAGTACAAAGGAAGTGTATAAGTTGCTCAATGAGCTTATTGACGCCTATAAGCCGACTGCAATAAAAGAACGCCAAAACTTGCTGAAGATGGCACGTAGCATGGAAGGCGAAAAATTTAAAATGCAGCCTTGGGACACTGCTTTCTATACACATAAACTACAGATGAAAAAGTACGACTTGGATGCTGAGATGCTTCGTCCTTATTTTGAACTGTCGAAAGTTATCGATGGAGTGTTTGGACTGGCCAATCGCCTATATGGTATCACTTTCGTTGAGAATACAGAAATTCCAGTGTATCATCCCGATGTGAAAGCATACGAAGTGTTTGACCGCGACGGTAGTTTCCTCGCTGTGTTCTACGCTGATTTTTTTCCACGCAAAGGAAAGCAGGGTGGGGCATGGATGACCGAATTTCAAGGACAGTATGTAGATTGCAAAAAAAAGGATGACGGAAAAGAAGAATTAATTAATGTCAGGCCACACGTCAGTGTTGTTATGAACCTCTCAAAGCCAACAGAAGAAAAGCCAGCACTGCTCACTTTGGGAGAGGTTGAAACTTTCTTACATGAGTTTGGCCACTCGCTTCATGGTATGCTTGCCAATACGCGCTTTGAAAGTCTGAGCGGTACTAATGTGTGGTGGGATTTTGTCGAACTGCCTTCTCAGTTTATGGAAAACTATTCTGTGGAGAAAGATTTCTTACGTACATTCGCATTCCATTATAAAACAGGTGACCCCATCCCTGACGAGTTGATAGCACGCATTGTGAAGAGCCGCAACTTTATGGTGGCTCTAGCATGTCTCAGACAAGTGAGCTTTGGACTTCTTGATATGGCTTACTATACACAGAAAAACGAATTTCAGTCCGATATTCTCAGTTTTGAAAAACAAGCATGGAAAAAAGCCATTTTAGGCAAACAACTGCCCGACACATGTATGACTACTCAGTTCTCTCATATTATGGCTGGGGGGTATGCTGCCGGTTATTACAGTTATAAGTGGGCAGAGGTGCTTGATGCCGATGCTTTTAGCGTGTTCAAGAAAAATGGAATATTCGACCGGGCCACTGCGGATAGTTTCCGTGAGAACATCCTCTCCCGTGGAGGCACAGAACACCCGATGACACTCTACAAACGCTTCCGCGGCGGAGAACCTACCATCAAAGCATTACTAAAAAGAAATGGAATCAAAAGATAAACAGTATAAACTAGACTGTCGTTATTTGCGTATGGCACGCATTTGGGCAGAAAACTCCTACTGTACCAGACGTCAAGTAGGGGCACTTGTGGTGAAAAACAAGATGATCATAAGCGACGGATACAACGGTACTCCAAGTGGATTCGAAAATGTATGCGAGGACGAAACCGGGGTGACCAAGGCTTATGTTTTACATGCAGAAGCTAATGCTATTACTAAGTTAGCGCGTAGTTCCAACAACAGCGATGGTGCAACAATATATATAACTGCATCACCCTGTATAGAATGTGCAAAACTTATTATTCAGTCTGGCATTCGCCGGGTAGTTTATAGCGAAAAATATCGTCTTACTGACGGTATTGACCTACTTAAGAGAGCAGGTATCGATGTCGTTTATATAGAAGCTTAAATTGACTAATATGGACAAGCAAAACCGATTATCCCCTTTGTGGCTTGCACTTAGCGCTATAGTTGGCATATTTGTAGGAACATTCTATGCTAACCATTTCAGCGGTAACCGTCTAAGCATCATCAACTCTGGTACAAACAAACTGAACAACCTCCTTCACATCATTGACGATCAGTATGTTGACACTGTAAATGTTGCTGAACTGGTAGAAAAGGCCATGCCTCAGTTACTTTCTGAATTAGATCCACACTCTGTATATATATCTGCTAAGGATAAGCAGATGGCCGAGGACGACCTTCGCGGTTCATTTTCGGGAGTGGGAATTGAGTTTGTCATCAGAAAAGACACGCTTCGTGTACAAAACGTCATTAAGAATGGACCCTCAGAGCGTGCAGGAGTACTTGCTGGCGACAAGATTGTGGAGGTAGATGACTCTGCATTCGTGGGCAAGTCCCTCACTAATGAAGAGGCTATGCACCGTCTTAAAGGTCCCAAAGACACTAAAGTTAAACTTGGCATCCTTCGTCATGGTGATAAAAGTCTACACTACATTACTGTTACACGAGGTGAGATTCCAATGAAGAGCGTCAATGCTGTCTACATGCTTGACGAGCAGACAGGCTATATCCGTATAAAGAATTTTGGTGAAAACACTTATCCAGAATTGCTTATTGCCCTTGCACAACTTTCACAAGAAGGATTTAGTAACCTGGCAATAGACCTTCGGGGCAACACTGGTGGTTATCTAGGTTCTGCCGTTCAAATTGCCAATGAGTTTCTTTCAAAAAACAGACTAATTGTCTACACCGAAGGCCGTCGTTCACCTCGACAGGAATATCGTTCAGATGGTCGTGGCAGCTATCAGACTATTCCGCTTGTAGTGCTTATCGACGAAGGGTCGGCATCTGCGAGCGAAATTCTTGCAGGTGCTATACAAGATAATGACCGAGGTTCAATAATCGGTAGGCGTTCGTTTGGAAAAGGCCTTGTTCAGCAACCTATCGAATTTAATGACGGTTCCATGATGCGCCTGACTATAGCCCGCTATTATTCACCCTCAGGACGCTGTATACAAAAACCCTACACCAGCGGACAGGATAAGGACTACGAAGAAGATTTGCTCATGCGGTATCAACATGGGGAGTTCTTTACACAGGACAGTATCAAGCATACTGGACCAGAATACCGTACCACAAACGGACGAGTGGTCTACGGTGGAGGCGGTATAACCCCGGACATATTCGTTGGAGAAGATACCACAGCATACACTTCTTATTATAAAGAGGCTACGATGTCAGGTCTTATTCTACAGTTCTGCTATGATTATACTGATGACAATCGCTCTAAGCTCTGCGAGTATACAACGGTACAGAAAATGGTGGAATACCTAAAGAGACAAAATATTGTAGAACGCTTCATTAGCTATGCTGATAAGCAAGGACTGAAACGCCGAAATCTGCTTATACAACGTTCTTATAAATTACTTGAGCGCTTCTTATGCAGTCGCATAATATATAATATGCTTGACGAACAACTCTGGATTGAATATTTAAATTCAGAAGACCCAGCTATCACTGAAGCACTGAAGTTGTTTCATGAAAATAGGGCTTTTCCCATAGCCCAATCAATTGTAGAGTAGGGAATGAACGCTTTTTCTGGTCAATATGTTCACTTTTTTATCTCGACTTAATCATAATATCAAAAATTATATCTATATTTGCATTATCAAGTATTAATAAATAGTATTAACAAATATAATTATGGAAATAAAAAAAATCGGATTAGCTAGTGACCATGCTGGTTTTGCACTTAAACAATTCGTCAAAAAGTATCTTGACGAAAAAAAAATGGCCTATAAAGATTACGGAACTTTTACTGAAGAATCATGTGACTACAGCGACTTTGGACATGCTTTGGCTGTAGGCATTGAGAAAGGAGAAGTTTTTCCTGGAATAGCCATCTGCGGTTCCGGCGAAGGAATTAACATGACACTTAATAAGCATCAAAGTATCAGAGCTGGACTTTGCTGGATTCCTGAAATAGCACACCTTATTCGTCAGCACAATAATGCGAATGTACTTGTAATGCCTGGACGTTTTATTGATGAAGAAATGGCACGGAAGATTATGGACGAGTTTTTCGCAACAAATTTCGAAGGCGGTAGACATCAGAAAAGAATTGATAAAATTCCCGTTCAAGTTGTTTAGAATCGGCATTATGATAAATAAAAAAATAAGTAATGGAAAATATCATCAAAAGAGAAACAATCTGTGTTCAAGGCGGATGGATTCCAAAGAACGGTGAACCACGTGTACTCCCCATTTATCAAAGTACCACATTTAAATATGACAATACAGAAGAAATGGCTGATCTGTTCGATTTGAAGAAAGATGGCTATTTCTATACACGATTGCAGAATCCGACTAACGATGCTGTAGCTAACAAGATTGCATCTCTTGAAGGCGGTGTTGGCGCAGTGCTCACTTCAAGTGGACAAGCAGCAAACTTTTACGCAGTATTTAACATTTGTGAAGCTGGAGACCATATCGTAGCATCAAATGAAATATATGGAGGAACGTATAACCTGTTCGGAGTAACACTAAAAAAGTTGGGTATCAATTGCACATTTGTTAACCCAGAATCGTCTGAAGAAGAAATCTCAAATGCATTTCAACCAAACACGAAGCTTCTCTTTGGCGAAACCATTTCCAATCCAGGATGCAAAGTGCTTGATATAGAAAAATTTGCACGGATTGCTCATGCTCACCGAGTTCCGTTGATTGTAGACAATACCTTCCCTACCCCTATCAACTGCCGTCCATTTGAATGGGGAGCAGACATCGTAACTCACTCAACAACTAAATATATGGATGGTCATGCTGCTCAAGTAGGTGGCTGTGTGGTTGACAGCGGAAATTTCGAGTGGGACGAAAAGTATCCAGGACTCACTAAACAAGATGACTCCTATCATGGCCTCATTTACACGAAGACTTTTGGCAAGAAGGCTTATATTACAAAGTTAGTTGCACAACTCATGCGTGACCTTGGTAGCATTCCCTCACCCTTCAACTCATTTTTACTGAACATTGGACTGGAAACGCTTCATTTACGCATGGCCAGACACTGTGAAAATGCGCAACGTATAGCTGAATTTCTAAATGATGACAGTCGAGTGTCATGGGTTCATTACTGTGGACTTAAAGATGATGATTTTCATGAGTTAGCTACTAAGTACATGCCAAATGGATCATGTGGAGTCATAGCTTTCGGACTGAAAGGTGACCGTCAGACAGCTATCCGTTTTATGGACTCGCTTAAGCTTATCAGCATCGTGACCCACGTGGCCGATGCTCGTACTTGCGTTCTCCATCCTGCTAGTCACACACACCGCCAACTCTCCGACGAACAACTCATACAAGCTGGTGTTGCTCCTGACCTTATACGCTTATCAGTGGGCATTGAAGATGTAAACGACTTGATAGTTGATATTAAGCAGGCTCTTGACAAAATATGAAAGAACAACTACTTTTCAGCAATGATGAACAGCAGCAAGCACTGAAGCTTTATTCTCGATTAAAGAACCTTATTGCTAATAGTTTAGAAGAAGACGATGAAGCAAAACTGCGAACTCTGCTGATAAATACCATTAAAAATGGACAAGTGCAACGCGACAGTTTCGGACTTAACCCCATACTGACAGCATTGCAAACTGCACAAATCGTTGTTGAAGAAATAGGACTGCGACGTGATGCTGTCATTTCTATCATTTTGCGGCCTGCCATTGAAACCGGATTCATCACTCTTGAACAAGTGGCAAAAGAATTTGGTGGCACAGTATCCAGAATCCTTCATGGTCTTAAGCGTATTCAAGAACTTTACAAGAAAAGTCCTGTAGTGGATAACAATGAACGTATCAACTTCGTTCGTTCTCAGGGTGAAAATTTTCGAAATTTATTGTTGTCGTTTGCTGATGACATGCGTGTCATCCTCATAATGATTGCTGACCGTGTGAACCTGATGCGCCAAATTCGTGACACTGAAAACGAAGAGGACAAATTAGAAGTAAGTCAAGAAGCTACTTATCTTTATGCACCACTCGCTCATAAGCTTGGACTTTACAAACTGAAGAGCGAGCTTGAGGACTTATCACTAAAGTACATAGAGCATGATGCATATTATTACATCAAAGAAAAACTAAATGCTACCAAACAAGCCCGCGATGAATATATACAGAATTTCATTGAACCAATTGAACAGAAACTTCATGCAGCAGGTTTGAACTTCCACATGAAGGGACGCACGAAGTCCATACACAGCATCTGGCAAAAGATGAAAAAGCAAAAGTGCGAGTTCGAGGGTGTCTACGATCTTTTTGCAATAAGAATCATCATTGACTGTCCTATTGAAAAGGAAAAACAGTGTTGTTGGCAAACGTTTGCCATCATAACTGACATGTACACCTCTAATCCGAAGCGTATGCGTGACTGGCTCAGTGTTCCGAAGTCGAACGGGTATGAGAGTCTTCACATCACTGTACTTGGTCCAGAAAAGAAATGGGTGGAAGTTCAAATCAGAACAGAAAGAATGGACGAGATTGCAGAGCGAGGTGTAGCAGCCCATTGGAGATACAAGGGCATAAAAGCCGAGGGGTCAATGGATGACTGGTTAGCAGGTATTCGCCAGATGTTGGAAAACACCGATGACGGCCTTGGATGCATGGATCAGTTCAAGATGGAACTGAAAGACGAAGAAGTATATGTCTTCACTCCTAAAGGTGACTTAATGCGCTTTCCTCAGGGTGCTACAGTCCTCGACATGGCATATCATATACATTCTAAAGTCGGTAGTGCCTGCACTGGTGCTCGAATCAACAATAAGGTTGTAACATTCAGACAAGTTCTACAGTCAGGAGACCAAGTAGAAATTCTCACCTCATCCAACCAAAAGCCCAAGCAAGAGTGGCTTAACATTGTCAAGACATCCAGAGCAAAAGCCAAAATCAGACTTGCATTGAAGGAAACCCAGCAGAAAGAAGCCATGATGGTTAAAGAGATGCTGGAGCGCAAATTTAGGAATCGCAAGATAGAACAAGATGAATCGCTCATGATGCGAACAATGAAAAAACTGGGCTACAAGGAAGCAAGCGATTTCTATAGAGACATAGCTAACGATGTGCTCGACATTTCAGTAATCATCGATAAATACGTTGAGTTACAACAAAGCGAAAAAACGGTAACAGGTGACAACTTGGCACGATCTGCAGAAGAATTTGTACTGGATGATCATGTAATGTCCAATCCTCAACAAAGCGATGATGTATTGGTGATTGACAAGAATCTAAAAGGAATTGATTACCAGCTGGCTCACTGCTGTAACCCCATTTACGGAGACGATGTTTTTGGATTCGTGACGGCAGGCGGTGGCATAAAGATTCACCGAACCGATTGTCCTAATGCCCCAGAAATGCGGCGTCGATTCGGCTATAGAATCGTCAAAGCGCGATGGAGTGGAAAGGGAACGTCTCAATATAGCATCACACTGAGAGTTATTGGCAATGATGACCTTGGAATCGTTAACAACCTCACAAGTATTATTTCAAAAGATGAGAAACTTGTCCTTCGCAGCATTAATATAGACTCTAACGACGGACTGTTTAGGGGTAACATGGTAATAATGATTAACGATAATACAAAACTCGAGTCACTTATTAAAAAGCTGAGAACAGTAAAAGGAGTAAAACAAGTGGATAGAATTTAGTATGCGAACAGTTGAACAAAATGATATATTAAACGCAAAAATCAATAAACTATGACAAAGAAGATTGTAACTTTTGGTGAACTGTTATTACGTTTCTCCAAGCCCAGTCACATGAGACTGACGCAAGCCGACATATTCACCAGCAAATACGGAGGAAGTGAAGCAAACGTCGCTGTATCACTGGCAGCACTCGGCAACAAAGTCGAATACATTACCCGTTTACCAGACAATGCTATAGGACATGCTGCAACACAGAATCTCATGCAGCTTGGTGTAGATACTAGTCGAGTGCTTTATGGCGGTTCACGAATTGGAACCTATTATCTGGAACCAGCGGCAGGAATGCGCGCCTCAAAGGTCATTTACGACCGGAACGGTTCATCCTATTCAGAGCTGAAGCCTGGTATGATTCCATGGCGTGATATATTGAAAGATGCAGCTATCCTGCATGTTTCGGGCATAACAGCCGCCATTTCTCAAAACGCTGCAGATGCAACGTTTGAGGCTCTCGACATTGCCGATGAATTGGGAGTAAAAGTGTCGTTTGATATCAACTATCGCAAGAATTTGTGGAAATATGGTGCAGAGCCACGTGCAACACTGAAGAAGATGCTGAGTCGCTGCGACATGATGTTTGGCGATGCTATTGAGTTCGAGTGGATATGCGAGAGGAAACAGCCGCCTTTTACTGCCATCGACTCAAATTTTGACATGCAGATGGATGAATATGGAGAATGGTTTGATGATCTTCACCGGGAATATCCCCGATGCCAGCACTGGCTCATGGGCATGCGAAACATGGTGGCATCAAGTCATCATACACTGACGGCATTGCTATGGACAGGTGGACGACTGCTAAAGGCTCCTATTATCGACATTCCTGACGTAGTAGATCCTGTGGGTGTGGGTGATGCCTTTATGGCAGGACTACTTCATTCACTTTTTTCCTTCCCTAATGACGAGCAGTTGGTGCTGAATTACTCACTTGCAGCAGCTGCACTGAAGAACACTATTCCAGGCGATTTCAACCTCACTAACGATGAAGAGATTATGGATGTAGTTAATCATAAATATACGTTTCAATCACTCTATAAAGTTACAGTATAAACAAAAAACAAGCAAGAACTCTCTTATGAACAAAATGAAAATTTCTGTTCTGTTGTTAGGTCTTTATTGCCTAACGGCAAACGCACAGAACAAATGGTTTCAAGACGTGAAGCTGAGCGGCTACGGAATGCTGCAATATCAAGCTCAAGACAAGAAGGATGCCGAGACCAACACCTTTGGAATACGATTGGCGCGAGTCGCCTTGGAGGGCCGCTCCCATACAGATTTCTACTGGAAAGCCCAGATGCAGATAAGCGGCAACACTAAGGAAAAAACAGCTATAAGGTTGGTTGACCTTTTCGGTGAGTGGCAGAGATTCGAATTTCTCAGAATCAAGGCTGGACAATTCAAGCGTCCTTTCACTTTCGAAAACCCCATGCACCCTATCACTCAAGGATTTATGAGCTATTCTCAAAACGTCACAAAATTGGCTGGTTTTTCTGATCGCACTGGCGAGCAGCCTTCAAACGGCCGTGATATCGGAATACAGATTCAGGGCGACTTACTTAAAGTGAATGGCCGAAACCTTCTTCACTATCAAATAGGTGTGTTCAACGGTGAAGGCATCAACACCAAGGATGAAGACAACCGCAAGGACATCATTGGAGGTATCTGGGTCATGCCAATTGAGGGCCTACGAATAGGAGCTTTCGGATGGACGGGTTCACGTGCAAGTGTTGGTGAGAAGAATAGATATGCTATCTCTGCTGAATATGCTAAAGATGACTGGACGTTCCGTTCGGAATACATTCACAGCCAAGGTGTAGGAGCCAATCCTGACGCTGGCGACAAGGCTGATGGTATCTATGCACTCTGTATTGCACCAATTATTAAAAACAAGCTCCACGTGAAAGCCCGCTATGACACCTATCGTGATCAGAAAAGTTGGGACACCAGCAAGACCTACTATGAAATAGGTGCTGACTATATGTTTACTAAAAAGCTCCAACTGAACATTGAGTATGCACGTGTGAATGAACGTACCACTCAGGCTGACTACAATTATAATCTTGTTGACGTGGAACTCGATTTCCGATTCTAAGTTCGTAGCAAAGCATGAAGGACAAGGTTCTCCTTATATATACAGGTGGGACAATCGGCATGAACAGGAATCCGATGACAAAGGCACTTGAACCATTTGACTTTGAGCATCTTCTGAACAATGTACCAGAACTCAATCAGTTCGACATTCAGATTTCCACCTATCAATTTGTGCCGCCAATTGATTCAAGCGATATGTCACCGACCTTGTGGACAGAATTGTCGCACGTCATTGCCGATAGTTATGACGATTACGACGGGTTTGTTGTGCTACATGGAACTGACACAATGGCTTACACTGCATCGGCATTAAGCTATATGCTGGAGAACCTAACGAAGCCAGTTATTTTCACAGGTTCGCAGCTACCTATCGGACAGCTTAGAACTGACGGTAAAGAGAACCTGATTACGAGCATAGAGTTGGCTGCTGCACATCATGAGGACGGAACGGCAATGGTGCCGGAAGTCGGTATCTATTTCAATGGCCGACTTTTGAGAGGAAACCGTACGACAAAACAAAGTTCAGACGAATTCAATGCATTTGAGTCATTCAACTACCCACATCTGGTGGAAGCAGGAGTGAACATAGTCTATCATGAGGATTTCATCAGAAAACCCGATATGGGTAGAACTATGGTCCCTCATTTCAGACTTGACAATAATGTCATAATCTTCTCGCTCTTCCCAGGGGTCAGAGAAGATTTAATTCGCCATATCATTGCCACTCCGAACTTACGGTCTATTGTGATGCGCACTTTCGGTTCAGGGAATGCTCCACAGAACCCATGGCTGATAAAAGCACTGAAAGAAGGTTCCCGACAAGGGAAAGTAATTATCAACATCAGTCAGTGTATGCAGGGACGAGTTGAAATGGGACGTTACGATACAGGCTACCAATTGAAGGAAGCTGGTGTCATCAGCGGATTCGACTCGACTGTTGAAAGTGCCGTCACCAAGCTCATGTTCCTTCAGTCACACTACGATGACCCTGAACAAATCAGGTACTATATGCAACAGGACATCCGTGGCGAGATTACAGTATAATCATAATAACCCCTAAACTTTATTTTACATGAAAACATTAAAAGGAACTAAAACTGAAAAGAACCTGCAAGAAGCTTTCGCAGGTGAGTCACAGGCACGTAACAAGTACACATTCTTTGCATCCAAGGCAAAGAAGGATGGCTTTGTGCAGATCAGTAAGATTTTTGAAGAAACGGCTGCAAACGAGAAAGAACATGCCGAATTATGGTACAAATACCTGAACGGAGGGAAAGTGAGCGACACTGTCACTAACCTTACGGATGCCGCTAATGGTGAAAATCTGGAATGGACTGACATGTACATGCGCATGGCCAAGGAAGCCCGTGAAGAAGGATTCGACGAGATTGCTGATAAGTTCGAAGGCGTTGCTGCCATTGAGAAAGAACATGAAGAGCGTTATCGCAAACTGCTTGACAACATCAAGCGTGAGCGTGTCTTCTCACGCGACAATGATGTCATCTGGCAGTGCTCCAACTGTGGACACATCGTCATTGGCAAGAAAGCTCCAGAAGAGTGTCCGGTATGCAATCATGCTCAAGCTTATTTTCAGGTGAAAGCTGAGAACTATTGATTGATTCAGCGAATGGTTACCTGTGTTGCACCGTAACCGTATTCCTGAAACGATGCATCCTGGTAAGAAAAATTCTTAAAACGGTAGCGAAGGTCGTTTATCAGTGCTTGACGGAGAACGCCTTCGCCCTTTCCGTGAATAAACACTATCTTCGTACCTTTCTTCTTTGCATTTTCCTGAAGAATACGACGGAAAATGTCAAGTTGATAGTTCAGAATATCAGTTGCATTCATTCCTGATGTTGTCTCTAATATTTCGTCTGCATGAAGGTCAACTACAATAGGGCCACCATCTTTTCGTGAAGTTGACACTAATGGTTTGGGTTCACGTTTCTCTTCAGGCTTCTGATACATATTCTCTTTTAACTGGTGAGCGTCAATGAACAGTGGTTTGATGGGCTTATCGTTTTCAATAACAGTATAGATAAGTGCAGGTTGCTCAAAAAAATCGTTCTCCAGAAAAGTATGAAGCTTGTAGAATTTTACGGTATCTACACGGAACTGCACATCGACTGCAGGCTTCAGGATGAATGACTTGTTTCGTTTATAGGGAATTATCTGTATAGCTACACGCTCTATTTCATTCAACATCTCCCGTCCGAACTCTTCTATAAAGAGCTTTGTGTTTGGTTCAACTTCGGAAGTTGTGCGCAGATGCCAACTGTTGCTTTCAGAAGAGAGAAAGGAGAAGTGCATGTAATAGTTGGAGTCATTGATAAAATAAGCTTCAAAGCGAGTGTGCATGAGTTCTTTCACATCAATAGGGACAAAAGCGAGATAAGCAGACAACAGCTCCCCACCCTTTCGTTCTTCTAACTGCGCTTTGAATGTGATAGGCTTGTCGGCAGGCTCCAATTCAGTTTCCCGTACGTTCTCCTGTTGCTTCTTTATCTCAACAACATGCTGCGTGTCGTAGTTCTCTTCACCTATAACTACAACCTCCCCTACTCTCATGGGAACCTGAAAGCCATCTTCGTCTTCCACTAAGACAATGTCTTTACCTTGGAATCCAGCCACACGGCCACCTCCGATTTCACTCAGAAATCTTACTTTATCTCCTATCTTCATAATGTCATTTTTTTAAGGTATTAATAAAGAACTGTCACCATAGCTTAGGAATCTGAAGTCATGACGCAACGCATAATCATAGATTGAATTCCAGTCGCCATGAACGAAAGCACTTACCAGCAATAACAGCGTGGACTGAGGTTGATGGAAATTAGTGACAAGCATGCTCACGAACTTATAATCATAACCGGGGGCAATAATTATCTGGGTACTGCTGTGTAGTGTACGTAAATCATGACGGTCAAGCCACTCGACAAGAGCCTGAATGCAGGAGGCGGCAGAGGGCTCGCTTGATGCCTCTCCGTCGGAATCACATTCGTAAGGTTCCCACTGACTGACATGAAGATCGGTCTCTGACAAGTCTGGATTCTTGAGCAGTTTACGCCCCATATAGTATAGACTCTCAAGTGTTCGCACACTTGTAGTGCCAACGGCAATCGCATGACACTCGTGTTCCAAAAGCTTAACAAGGGTCTGACGTTGAACAGCAATATATTCCGTATGCATCTCATGTCCTTCAATATGTTCACTCTTGACAGGCTTAAATGTGCCGGCACCCACATGAAGCGTTAGTTCTTCACGATCAATCCCACGGGCATCAAGAGCGGAAAGCACTTCCGAAGTGAAATGCAGACCTGCTGTCGGTGCTGCCACGCTCCCTTTTATCTTTGAGTACACTGTCTGATAGGTTGTCTTGTCACTCTCCTGTGTCTCCCGATTCAGGTATGGTGGAATAGGCAGTTCCCCCATTACATCAATAATTTCAGCAAAAGAAACAGATGGAGCATTCCAGTCAAAATCTATGCAATAGCTATTTCCGTTTTCACCCTTACGGGTGGCAACAACCGTAACACTTTCATTATTAATGGTAATTTCACGATGCAAAGTCCCTGATTTCCATTTCTTCAAATTGCCAACCATGCAGTACCATGAGCAGTGTCCATTTGTCTGAAACATCAGTTCATAGTCACTTGGTGAAGCTGGCTCTAAGAGAAATATTTCAATAAGAGCTCCCGTCTCTTTACGGAAGTGCATGCGTGCCTGAATAACTTTGGTGTTGTTAAACACCATCAATGCTTTTTTCGGAAGATAATTAGGAAGATTAAAGAACTGATCCTCAGAAATATTTCCCTTATTGTAGATGAGCAGTTTCGACTGGTCACGTTGTGAGAGTGGGAACTTGGCGATACGCTCATCTGGTAATTTATAGTTGTAATCGCTAATACTGATTTGCTTTGTCTGCATGATAATTGGCTTATATATATAAGAAGAAGCAGGCTCGGAGTATTGCATAGAAAAGTGTTAGAATGAAAACACTGATTACTACGTCAATATCGTTTGTCATGTAGCCTGTCGATGTATATTGTTCTGAAACGAAATTAAGCCCGGTAGACCAGTTTGAACTAATTTTCCTATGGAGAAGCCACACACTTGTGCCAACTATTGATCCCCATATAAGACCTACGAGAATGTCGCCTGGATAGTGAACACCAAGATACAGTCGAGTCCAGCAATTGAGCAATGACCATCCTACAAGAAAACATGTAAGCAATCTACTTCTTACCATCAGTGACATGAACAATGCTATGCTGAATGTATTACAAGCATGAGCAGAGAAAAAGCCATATTGGCCACCTCTATAGCCATTCACCACATCAACGAGTGAGCCAATTTCCGGGTCGTGCGTGGGACGCAAACGTGCAATGTTAGGTTTCACAACTAAATCGTCGACCGCACCTGCCAGCAACACACAAAGTCCAGCACAAACAAGTATCAGAAGGATTTTCTGAACTGTGTCATTGTTTTTCACTACCATGTAGAGCAACGACAAATACAGTGGAATCCATGTAGAAGCTGTAGTCAGTGTCATTGCCAGTCCGTCAAGAAATAGCGAGTCACTACCGTTAACAGCCAACAGGAGTTGCTTGTCAAGTTCGATGAGTGCGTTCCAGTCCATTTGCTAAATGTTTTCAATTTGTTTCGTTTCGAGCCATCCCTGTTTGCCATCAGCCATGCGAATTTCTTTCCATTCACGCATAGAGTTGTCAACGATTTTGACTTTAGTCCCTTCATGAAGAATAAAGAGGTCGGTACCATTCTGTGACGGCGTGCTCTTCACGGGTACGGCAGACTCTATGATGACTGCCTCATTTCCACGTAGGTGCTTTTGCTTCTGCTGCCAGGCAAAAAGATTGCCAACGACAAAGAACAGAAGGGCAACAAAAGCACCAAAGAATCCAATCTTACGTAGCCAAACGGCATCAGCAAACAGATAAAGAAGAACTAAGATGATTGCAAGAGATAGCATACATAATGCAACAATAGCCCAGCCGTCGACACTTGTGAGATTGACCAAACTATGATACCAAGTCACGAAAAACATTTCAGACTCTGGTACAATTTTGTCAATGGTCTTAGCACGAGCCATCTGGAGGTTGAAGCGTATGTCTTCATCACCAGGCGAAAGCAACAGCGCACGTTCATAACTAAGCACTGCATGGGTGTTGTCATCAATGCGATAGTAGGCATTTCCCAAGTTGTAGTAAATCTCCGGACTAACACCTTGCGAAAGCAATGAGTCGTACAGAGCTATAGCCCGTAGATAATCGCCATGAACGTAGGCACTGTCGGCTTCTTCCTTAGTAACTGCACCGGCTGAATATGGAAAAACCATCAGCAACGAGAACAAAAGGAACGAACCGACCTTCTTGCTATTACTTCTTGATTTTTTTTTCTTCATCATGTTTTCTATCTGTTCAATAGCCGACATTGCCTTGGTGTAGACCTTGTTCATGTTACCTTCAGGATCACCTGGAGCATAACGCTGGAACTCACACTCGTCAAGGGCTTCAAGGAACATCCCTATAGTTTCGTCATCTACATTGCGCTCAGAAAGTTTTTCACGAATATTGTCACGAGAAAGTTGAGTGACTGGAATCGATAGTTTATCACCCACATATCCCCAGAGCGCACGAAGCACCTCGTCAAAGAAGTCACCCGACTTACCGTCATTCATTAGCGTCTTTGCCTTCCTCAGACGCTTTGTTGCCACCTTATTAGCCTTATTGGCACGAGTACCAACGATGTCTGCGTTTGAAATAGCACGCTGACGGAAGATGATGAAGAGTGACACAAAGCCTCCAAGAAGAACAATAATAACAATCCAGTATAGCTGACTTCCAAAAAAGTTATGTCCTGCTGTGAGCTGGTGGACACTACCCAGTTTTATGTGGCGTATGTCCTTTGCCAGAAGCTGAACATCTTCTTTTCCCGTAAAGTCTTGAACCACATTACCGGATCCCTCACCTTTCTCTACATGAATGTGGAATCCTTCGGTCTTAGCGGTTTTATACTCTCTTGCAGTCGTGTCATAGTAGATGAATTCGATGGGAGGTATATCGAAATCTCCCTGATGTCGTGGAACAGCCAGGAAGTCATAGACCATACTTCCTTCCAGCCCACTTGTGGTTAGCTTTGTCTTATCGGTTTGTTTGGCATCGTATGTATCGAAGTCTTTGGGGAAATTGACGATGGGTTCTTTGATAAGCTTCAAATTACCCACTCCGCTCACCACGATACGCATGTTAATAGGGTCATTGGCCTTCACTTCAGTCTTATCGACGGTAGCAGAGATGCTGAACTTACCTACCCCGCCTGAAAATCCAGTTGGTCTTGCCGGTAGAGGATCAACTTGAAGCTCTATGCCAGGAGCCTTGATAGCTTTTTTCACTTCCACATAGCCAGACCCTCCATTGAAGAATGCCTCGAAGGGATCAATATTTCTATTGCGCTGCACCACAATACCATTAAAGGTAATGCTTGGAATCTGCAGTTTTCCAGTAAGCTGAGGGAAGACCACGTACTGACTCCACGTCACTGTGCGATATGCACGTCCGTTTAGGTGCTCTACTGAGAAACTTTTCTGCTGCGGTAGAGGAACCTCCTGTGTGTGGAATCCATTCAAATCTGGCATTTTCCCTTCCAATTGTGTGAGATCTACCAATGTGTACACTTTATAAGTAACCAGTATAGGCTCCTGCTCAACAACATGCTTCTTGTTAGCACTTACCCGTATGAACAAGTCACTTCCTGATATGGCAGTTCCTGCATCACGCATTTGCGGTTCCTGCTGATGGCGTCTTCCATTACCTCCACCGTTACTACCCTGCTGAGCCTGTCCGCTGACGACTATTTTCAATGTGTTAGAAGAGATATGGTTTCCTTCAGCTGTTATTGTAGCAGCAGGAATTGTGAATGTTCCATTCTTAGTGGCACTCAGAATATAGGTGAATGTTATGGATGACGACTGTGAGGTTTTTCCATTGATGATTTGAAAACTCGACTGAGAAGACTTGCTCGGCCCCATAAGTATTTCGAAAGCATCAGGAAGCTGACCAATACGGAACCCACTCACATCCTGTGTGTTTACTGTATACGACAGACGGAACTGTTGCCCAACAGCGACTTGCTGTGGAGCACTTGCACTCAGTGTTTGTGCTTCTGCTGAGATGAGTGATAAATGCATGATCATTAGTGACAAGCTGACTATCAGCCCCACTCTTCCACTTTTCATTTGCCGTTTTCTGTTTATACTTAACATTGCTATTCTCGTCGTTATTCAGTTATTTGTTTACCAGTTCTTTTCCACCTGCCTGCGCTGTCCTTGCTTCTGAGCTTCTCTCATACGCTTCTGAGTCTGCTTCTCCTGTTGCATGACAGCATTCAGCAACTGTTCAGCATTCTCCCTGCTCATCTGAGGTTTCTGCTTTTCCTGTTGCTGATCCTTATTCTGCTGGTCTTTTTCTTGTTTTTTCTGATCCTGTTTCTGTTTCTGGTTCTGTTGGTCTTTATTTTGCTGATCCTGCTTCTGCTGGTCATCCTTGTTCTGCTGATCTTGTTCTTTCTTCTGTTGTTGACACAAAACAAGGTTGTAACGCGTTTCATCGTCGTTAGGATTAAGCCTAAGGGCCTGTTTATAGGCTTCAATAGCTTCACCATAGAGCCTGTTCTGTTGACACGCTACGCCCATGTTGTGGAAAGACTGCGACTTACGCAAAGGATTAGTCTCAAGTTTAGCCGCTTTCTCAAACTCTGCAACAGCAGCGGAATCTTTTCTCTGAGCCATGAGTGCATTGCCTAAGTTGTAATGCGCCTGTGGATTCTTGTCGTTTTTCTCCACGGCTTTCGAGTATGCCACTTCAGCGTGTTCGTAATCACGCTGACTGTATAGCTTGTTGCCTTGGCGAATGTATTGGCGATCGGTCTGAGCACTCAACGGCAAAACAGTTATAAGCAGCAGTACAATACTGACAACTTTTGTCTTCTTTCCAAACAGTGAAATATTTCTCATAAGCGGATTCTTACTTTCAAGAATAAGCACTTCCAGGATAAGCAAGAACAAGGCTAAGATACCAACTGCCTGAAACTGTTCGTCAAAGTCGCTGTAGATAGTGCTCTCAGTCTCTTTGTGTTCAAGCTGGTCAAGTTCCTCGTCAAGTTGTCGCTGAGCATTAGAGTTGTTCTCTACGTGGATATATGCGCCCCCACCTGCTTGCGCAATATCGCGGCACATCTGCTCGTTCAGTGCCGACATGACAGTATTTCCGCTATTGTCGCGCATATAGTCGCCTGTATTTGGAATAGGAATAGGTGCCCCACTCGTAGAACCGACACCAAGGACATAGACTCGCATACCTTTTTCCTTGGCTGCTTTTGCTGCCTCAAGCACACCACCCTCATGATCCTCACCATCCGTGATGACAATGATTGCCTTTCCGATGTCTTTCTGCTGCGTGAAGCTATGTGTAGCCATATCTATGGCTGCTGCAATGTCAGTACCCTGATTCTGCATCATGGACGGGTCAATGTTGTTGAGAAACATCTTTGCGGACACAAAGTCGCTCGTTATGGGTAGCTGAATAAAAGCATCGCCGGCAAAAACGATCAAGCCTATCTTGTCGTCAGTAAAATTATCAACCAGATTCTCGACCATCATCTTTGCTCGATCCAGACGGCTTGGAGTCACATCCTGCGCCATCATGGAGTTACTGATGTCCATGGCAATGATTGTCTCAATGCCTGTACGCTTCTCATGACTGATGCGTGTTCCTATCTGGGGACGTGCCAACATGACAATAAGAAGCGTCAAAGCTCCTTCGAGCAGCCAGAACTTTAGCACCGGACGTATGCGAGACACACCCGACATGAGTTCCTTCAGCAATTGGGGATCGCCAAACTTACGCAAACGTTTCTTCTGGCTGCGCATGGCAAAGAAGCGAATCATTGCCAACAATGCAACCACAATTAAGCCATACAAATATATAGGGGATTCAAATCTAAACACGGTTCTAACTCGTTATTTGTTGTGAATTCTTATTTACGGTATTCTTCTGAAGACGGTGATTCTCATCAGTAGCTCGAGGAGCAGTGAGATGATGGCCACCATGGCAAAAGGCTGGTAGGCTTCGTACCTCCGGCTGTATTGCTTTACATTGAACTTTGTTTTCTCCAACTTGTCTATCTCCTGATAGATTTGGTTCAACTCTTTGTTGTTTTGGGCACGATAGAAGTCACCATCGGTAGCAGCTGCAATTCCCTTGAGGGTATTCTCGTCGATTTCAACTGGCAGATTGACATATTGCGGAAGTCCTGTCGCACTTGGAGGAAGCGGTGCCTCCCCTTTTGTTCCTACGCCGATTGTGTAGACCCTGATACCCATACTCTTAGCTACTTCAGCGGCTGTCATGGGTGAAATGTCACCACGGTTGTTAGAGCCGTCCGTCAATAGGATGACCACTTTGCTCTTTGCCTTCGAGTCCTTAAGTCGGCTCACTGCATTGGCTAATCCCATACCAATAGCCGTACCGTCTTCAATCAGTCCACGAGCTGCTATGTCTGTTCTGACATTGTGTAGCAGTGAAAGAAGAGAGCCGTGGTCTGTAGTCATGGGACATTGGGTGAATGCCTCACCTGCGAATATGGAAAGGCCTATATTGTCATCAGGCCTTCCAGAAATGAATTCTGCAGCCACATTCTTTGCTGCCTCAATCCTGTTTGGTCTTAAGTCCTCTGCCAACATTGAGGTCGATACATCCATAGCCAGCATGATGTCGATGCCTTCGACAGACTGGTTCTTCCAGGAATTCTGCGTCTGCGGACGTGCCAAGACAAGGACAAGTGCAGTAAATGCAGCAATCCTCAATACTGGAAGTATCGGCATCAGCATCACTCGCCAGCTTCGTGGGGCATAGCGAAAGACAAAAGTGTCGGCCATACGCATGGTTGGCTCACTCTTTTTCCGATACAGTGCATACCAAATAATATATGGTACAATGAGTAAGAGCAGAAACAAATATTCTTTATTGGCAAATTCCATGATTCTATGCAAATAATTGATACAGTTGGTAGATAATGTATCCTAACAGGCAAACATTAGTTGTTGCGATGGCGATAACCACCCATTTAAGTATTTTGCGAGTTTTGTTAGAACGTTGTTCCTCTTCAGTGAATTGAGGTTGAACTACTTCAACGGACTGAAGGTTCTCTTGTTTCGTTTCATTGATGAACTCAATGGCACTCATCAGGTTAGCGTCATTCTCATTGATCAGCGTAGAATACTTAGCAAACTTCACTAAGTCTGCAGTCTGGAACAAATGACGAAGTTCATTGAGCGACTTAGCATCGGCTGATTTCAGCAAATGCTCGATGATTTCAGAACTGGTCATTTCCATAGCTGAGAATCCATAGCGCTCCTCAATATAATTTCGCAGAGTGTCGGTCAGTTTGGTGTAATATTGTTTCATGCTCTCCTGATTGTCATCAGCAGGACGGTGTTCCACACGCAGTGACTCAATTTCCTGCATTGCTCGCTGATGCGGCAATATGCGCTTCACAAAACTGATTGCCTTGACAATTGGTTTGTTGTCACGCAGGCGAAGGAAGAGATAATAGTCCACCGCCATAAGAAGTAACAGAAGCACGCTCAGCCAGAATGCCATCGACCACTCGCTCCAAAGAAATGGGTTGGATTGTGCTCCTTTGGCTCCAAAGAACTGCTCCGGATGAAGTGTATCAACTTCGACGGTCAGAACCTTAAGAGCCAAGCTCTTGCTTTTGTACGCTTTTCCATCAACGTTTACGACAAAAGGAGGCAGATAGTAGAGTGTATCATCAAAAGACGTGAGTGTGTAGCTGACAGTTCGTTCTACGAATCCGTTTTCTTTTCCGCGCACACCTTCTTCAGTACTACGCAACACCTCTACACCAGGAGTAATTTGCTCGGTTGGCTGAAAAACGGGAAAGGTTGCCGTAGCCCCTTCTTTCATCGTTGCCGTTACTCGTACTTGTGCTTGCTGCCCCACAAGAATCTCAATAGGGTTCACCGTTGCTTCGACGGACACATCTTGAGCATTTGCCAGTGAGCAAACGAATAATTGAAGGATTGAACAAATTAAAATCTTTTGTTTCATCAATTCTCTTATTCTACTAATTTACATATATTTACAAAATGAATCAACCACGCTTTTTAAACAGTCCAAGTAGTGATTTCGTAAAATCCTCATCAGTGGCAATAGTGACGCTGTCGACATTACTCTTAGTAAAGGTTTCAGCGAGCAGTGCCTGTCGGTTCATCCAATGCTGGCGATATGCATCACGAAGTTTCTTGCTGCTTGTATCAACGTATTGCTCAAATCCAGACTCTGCGTCAACAATTTTCATCAACCCTACGTCTGGCAGTTCCTTCGTTCTCTTATCATACACTTGAATAGCCACAACATCGTGTTTGCGATTAGCTATAGTCAGCTGCTGCAAAAAATCCTTTCTGTCGTAGAAGTCGCTCAGCAGGAATGCTGTACATCGACGTTTGCTCACTCCAGTAAGGAACTCCACCGCCTGGCCGATGTCAGTACGTTTCGAGTCGGCATGGAAGTCAAGCATCTCCCTGATGATGTAAAGAATGTGCTTCCGTCCTTTCTTAGGGGGAATATACTTCTCTATGTGGTCAGAGAAGAAGATGACACCTATCTTGTCGTTGTTCTGGATGGCAGAGAAGGCAATTGTAGCGGCAATTTCAGTCGCCATGTCGCGCTTCATCTGCCTTTGCGTTCCAAAGTCCTGCGAACCGCTGACATCAATGAGTAGCATGACAGTCAGCTCGCGCTCTTCTTCAAACACCTTTACGTATGGTTTGTGAAAGCGGGCAGTCACATTCCAGTCGATGTCGCGTACGTCGTCGCCGTACTGATATTCACGCACTTCGCTGAAGGCCATACCACGACCCTTAAAGGCCGAGTGGTACTGACCTGCGAATATGTTTGAACTCAAACCGCGAGTCTTGATTTCAATCTTCCTTACTTTCTTGATGATTTCAGACGTATCCATCTTCAAGTTCTCATTTGAAGTCTTGAACAATCCTA
>AUXO013227008.1_pt1 | contig 50547 bp, 37 predicted proteins | sample 768731 | NCBI WGS metagenome assembly AUXO01 (sample SAMN02715735, study PRJNA202380) | gut metagenome | biome: sheep rumen | host: Ovis aries | place: New Zealand: Palmerston North | reverse complement strand
CCCCATTTTTCGTAATAAACCGTGCTGAATTAAGATTTTAACAAAAAAGGGCGTTTTGGGGGCTTAATAAACCCTTCCATACGAAAAAAGGGTGACTACTTTTCCTGAGATGGTTGACTCTATCCTTGAAAAAGGTTGACTTCACTTCAAAAAGGGACAGGTTCAATTTGAAATAGAATTTTAACAAATTCGGTGTTTTTGAGGTGTTTCATTCGGTGTATTTGAGGTAATTCACCCCCCCAAAAAATCTATAATTGAAAACTTGGAACTCATCCTATATGAATAAGAAAGGCTCGTTTTGCTTAATGGATTAAATAAAAATTGCCATTTATTTGTAGCATGACGGACAAGTATGGAACCATTGAAGTGATCCCTGTTTGGAAATGGCTAATGGAGTAGAATGGTATTTTTGTTAAATCTTTCCGTAATTTGTTTAAGTGCTTTCTCCCGCTTTCCCTGTAATTTTGCAGCAGAAAGAAAAACGGAAAACGTATGAAACAACTCATTCTACTGCTCACCGCACTGCTGTTCTCCTGCTGCTCCCGGGAGCTTGATGCGATGGAATCAGTGAAAAATGAACCTATTACTACCACTATGACACAGAAAATGTATCTTACCATTGAGGGAAGGACGGAGGAGGTTTCTCTTACCGCAAACAGTGCCACGCAGGCGCTGGTGAAGAAACTGGAACAAGGGGACATTACCCTTACGCTGAGCTCCAGCGGTGGGTTTGAAATCTGGGGAGCTCTGGGCTTCTCCCTGCCTACCAGCAACCAGCAGGTCAATGCGCAGCCGGGCGATGTGGTGCTGTACAATGGCAGCAACATCTGCATCTTCTACGGCACAAACTCCTGGAGCTACACCCGGCTGGGGAAAATTCAGGGGCTCTCTGCCAGTGAACTGAAAGCATTCCTAAAGGCCGGGGAAAGCGAGGTGAAGGTTACTTTGAGCCTCTAACGAATACGCTGAACCGCTTCTTCCACCGTTTTATATAGGGGGATGCCGTACCGCTGGCAGGTGATGCGAACATTATCATACCGGAAATACCCACTGGGGCAGACCACGTGGAGCTTCCCTTCACGGGCATGGAGGCCCAGCTCCAGCAGGGTGATGGGCGACTGGCTCCCTTCTAGGAACACCATGAGGATGTGGTGGGCCTTCTCCAGGTGCTCCAGCTCCCAGTTTACCTGATAGTCCATCTCTCCTTCCCGCTCCGGATGCCACTCTGCCTGACGGGGGTTATACAGGATGTAGTTCCCTTCTTTCTCCTGGAAAAGTTCCGCAGCCTGCTGCTGCCAGTCCACGGAGTTTCCCATATCGATGGTTCCAGCTAAAAACACGCTGGTGTAACCTTGAAGGTGCGCTGGCTCTGCCTCATGCGGATGAACCACCAGCAGGGGCTGCGGGGCCGTTTTCTGGCCTTCACCACAGGCCGTAAGGCAGAGCATCATGAGCAAAAAAAGACCATATTTTTTCATATTCCGGTTCCTCTTTCTGGCAAAGGTACGAAAAACCGCTGTCACTCCCAAACGCTATTTTTAGGCCAGGCATAAAAATACGGAAATATTGGAACTAAAATCCGAAAAAAAGACATTCTTCTTTCTCCTTATTTTATTATATTTGCAAATGACAGATAGCGGTAAAAAAGGAGGTTAATATGAAAAGGATTGTTTTATTATTTGCGGCCGTATGCGCCAGCTTTATGCTGATGGCTCAAGAGCTGTCCGGAATTATAACGAAAGGGGGAAAACCTAAAAAGGGACTCACCGTAACTCTGCTAAATAGTGGTGTGAAAACCACTTCTGACAAGTATGGCCGTTTCTATTTCCAGGATGCCAAACCTGGCGATGTACTGCAAGTGAAAATCACATCGAGGAAAGTGGCGGAAATCCCTGTTTCCGGGGCTAGGCTGGTGAAAATTCACATGGCCTCGGACGACTTTAGCGTGAACAGTGGCTCACAGGAGCAGAGGCTGCCCTACACGGTTCTTTCGCTTCCCAGAATAAACGGTAATGTGGTGGAACGTGAACAAATAGAGCTGTCGGGCCTTCTGAGGCTGTCGGATATCTTGAAACAGTTCATCACTGGGGTGAGGGTGACGCAGACGTACTATGACAGCGATATCCTGGTGAGGGGCGTGAACTCGGTAGGCTCTGGAAACAGTCCCCTGTTCTTCATTGACGGGGTGGAATATGAAGGGACAGACATTGACTCTCTGGTGCCTGTGGAGGCTATACAGAGAATAGAGATTCACAAGGATGCGGCTCAATGGGGTGCACGAGGAGCCAATGGTGTGATCCTCATTACCACCACCAGAAGTTGACAAACTAAATAAAAAACTGATTATGGAGTATATTAAACTACAGAACGGCGTGGAAATGCCGGTACTGGGATATGGGGTGTTTCTGGTAAGCCCCCAGGAGTGTGAACGCTGCGTGAGCGATGCCTTGAGCGTGGGCTACAGGCTGATAGACACGGCCCAGGCTTACGCCAATGAGGAAGGTGTGGGCCAGGCCATGGTGAAGAGCGGCATCAGGCGGGAGGAGATTTTCCTGACCACCAAGGTGTGGATTAGCAATGCCGGGGAAGAGAAGGCTGCACGGTCTATAGACGAGAGCCTGAGGAAGCTGAAGACGGACTACCTGGACCTGCTGCTCATCCATCAGGCTTATGGGGATGTGTTCGGCACCTGGAGAGCCATGGAGAAGGCTTACAAGGCTGGCAAGGTGAGAGCCATTGGGGTGAGCAACTTCCAAGAGGCGCGGTTCTTCGACTTTGCGCATTATGTGGATGTGAAGCCCATGGTGAACCAGCTGCAGTGTAACACCCTGGTGCAGCAGAATGGCATTCAGGGTGTGCTGAACGATTTTGGCACGCGCATGATGGCCTGGGGCCCTCTGGGCGGTCAGGGCGCTGAGGGCGTGATAAAGAGCGAACTGCTGGCTGGCATAGGTGCCCAGTATGGCAAGAGTGCTGCTCAGGTGGCCTTGCGCTGGCTTACACAGCGGGGCATCGTGGCCATCCCTAAGAGCAGCCATAAGGAACGCATGGCGCAGAACCTAGATATCTTCGACTTCACCCTTACGCCCCAGGATATGGAGCAGATAGCTACCCTGAACCAGAGCGACACGGGCTTCGTCAACTTCTCCGACATGCAGTTTGTGAAATACTTGATTGAGACCTACGGATAAGGTCACCTCAACCTAAGAGAAAAGACGTTTCACACAGCGGACGATATACTTGCATCCTAACACGATGCCAGTGAGGGATACAAATGCACCACCTAGCAGCAAGGTCCACATGACGATGGTCCAAATGACAGGGTGGTCTACGAAGACCTTATACCGTAAGCTGTGAAAGCCTTGATACAACTGGAACTGCCACCTTCCATGAGTGTTCATGCTCCTGAAGGAACCGGTCTGGGGATTAATGTAATAACAGGTCTTGTCGGCATTGTCTACTGAGACCTTCCAGACTGGTAAAGGCAGATTTCCTTTTGTGTCCAGATAATAGTGGTCGTACTCCGTCATCAGGGTCACGGTAACGGGCTCTGGGGAATGAATGGAGGTGACGGCCTCTCTCACTTGCTGTTCAGTAAGGCTGAATGGCATGATCTGCTGGGAGGTAGCATCTACGTAGACGGGCTCTTTTCCCTTCAGCAACACTTGATAGAAAGGGTAATCATAGAAACTATCCCAGGTTATCTGAGTAGCCTCTCCTGCATAGGCTGCTATCAGCTTCCGGTAATCCAGCTGGTAGGCGCTAAGAGGAAGTGTTCCCTGGCTTAAAGCACTTCGGGCCGGATAGTCCTGATGTTTCTTTCCTAGCCATTCCGGAATATCGGCCAGGGAGTACATGCCGCTGACAATCCACGTCAGCAGGAAAATGCCGAACACGGTTCCGAAGACATGATGCCACCGGTACCATTTCTTCTTATACGGAGTTTTTAGTCCCTTTCCTTTTTTAACCGACGTGCGATAGGCGTGGATGGCAAGATAAAACCCTGCAAACAGCATAATAATGCCAAAGATGGAAATCCAGACTATCACATCGGACCATAATTCCACATCCTGTCTTAGCCAGGTAAAATAAACCCAATGAGGGATGGGGCCCAACCACCCCCAGAAGCGTTCACTGCGAGTGGTGCACTGCAGCACTTCACCGGTGACGGAAGAGACATAAAGTTGTGTGCGGTCTGCATCGTTAAAGTGGAACTTATAGATAGGGAAATCTCCCTTCAGCCTGCCAAAGGGTATCCATTGTTCCAAGCGGTTCAAGGTGTCAATCCTGGAGACCGGAGCATCGCACCACAGCCCTGCTACGCTACGGATATAGTCCCCATTTATTTCCGGAAGATGCTCCAGGCTGTCTACCGGAAACTTCTCCGTGGTCTGCCCTGCCCGGGCTTCCACAAAGGTTTGTCCCAGATAGGAATACAGACTCAGGCTTCGGAGGGAATCCTTCCCTGCTGAACGGTTCATAATCTCTGCGATGGAAGGCAAGGAAGAGGGCAAGGTATCCAACGTGGCCAATTTTTCCTCTCTGGAAGCGGAGGGGAACCGATGGTAGATCATCACGATTCCCGATAAGAACCACATGAGGAACAGAATACTGAGAAGTGTTCCCAGTATTCTGTGTAAAGTATAAATAAATCGGTGTAACATATTAGAAAGAATATTGTAAAGAAGCCATGTAACTGCGTGGCTGGCTTGGAACCATCTGATTTCCTAAGGACTGGTTGAAATATTCTTTGTCGAAGAGGTTCTTGATGTTAAGACCCAGACGAATGCCGTTGTTCAGTCTGTAGCTGAAACCGAGGTTAGCTAGCCAGTAAGCGTCGAAGAAGGTGCTGTTGGCATTGTTCCGATAGATCTTATCCTGGAAATCCACGTCGAAGTTCACTCCCAATCCTTTCAGCACACCTTTAAGCACGGTATAGTCGCCCAAGATGAAGAAGGTGTTCTTAGGGATACGAGGGTACTGCTTTCCCTTGGTGGCATCGGAATCCATCCACTTATTCTTGGCCATCTCACGCACCTTGGCATTGGTAAATGCATAGCCTGTCATGAAAGTCAGGCCCGGCATAGGAGCATAGGTCAGTTCCACGTCAAATCCCCGTGAATCCATACGGCCCACCTGACCTGTGACGTTCTTCTCCAGCGTCTCTCCGTCTATCACATCACCTCTGTAGGCCAAGGAGCGGGTCATGTTATACTTGTTAATATAGAAGACACTAACATCGGCCTTCAGTTTATCTGTCAGCTCATAGCGGGCGCCCACCTCAATCTGCATACCTTTCTCTGGCTTGAAGACTTCTTCTCCCTTCGTAGGAGTAAAGATCTTACCGTCCTTGTCCACATAAATGGTGTTGTCGTTATAGAACGTGCGGATAGGCTTGAAGTAGGTTCCTACAGAGGCAAACAGGGAGAGCTGCTCCGTGGGCAGATAAACACTTCCTACCCTGAACGTAAAGGCACCGGTAGTCAGCTTGGAATACTCCTCTTCCTTCACCTCTTCATGGGTACGGCCACCGTTGATGGCGTTGATACCAGAAGCACGTTTGTAATTATACAAGTCGTAGCGTCCTGCAATCATCAGTTTCCACTGCTCGCTGAATTCCATCAGGTCATGGAAATAGAATCCATGCATTCGGGTGTACTGTGGAGTAGCTTTACTGAACTTGGTATCCATCCAGCCTATGCTGTGAGGATTATAGGTGGTTCCATGTCCGGTCAAGCCAGGGCCTACCACATCATCTCCACGGCTGCCAAAGTTATAACCGCTATAGGAGGTACGGTCCAGATACACAAAGGAATAACCTGCTAGATAGTTGTGCTTAATGCTTCCGGTATGGAACATGCCTGAAAGTTCCAGCTGGTTGTTCAAGGTCTTGGCAATATGTGAGAAGCGCAATGGGTAGCCATAATACAAAGAATCCAGACTGATATAGGTGCGTTTCCCTGCCGATTCATAATAATAAGGATAGATAGGATCCTTGCTGGTGAGATAGTCGAGCTCTTCGGTTCCGAAATAGTCAATATCGTCGTAAGAATAGGAAAGTTTATCCATCAACTTGATATTTTCATTGAACCGGTGCTTCCAGGTGGCAGAGATATTCTGTCCACGATTATACATGAAGTCTGATTCACTGTTGTACCGCCATTCCCGGTCAAGTCCCGGCAGCAGGTCGTTTTGTTTCAGATACAACTGGTTTGTAGAAGCATTATAGATATCAGCCGACATCAATGGAGGAAGACCGATTTCAGTAGAATAGAAATCATCATTGCCAGCAATACGGATGTCAATCTCATCTTTTTCACCCAAAGAACCGCCTATGGCAAAATAACCGGACAAACGGCGCATTTTGTTGTCACGCCATCCATCCTGATGCTGGTAATTCAGGCTGGTACTATAGTTAATAGGTCCGAACAGCTTACCGCCAAAACCCACCGTGGCATGAGTATTATACCAGCTTCCGAAGGCCAGACGAGCATTAAAATGGTTTTGAGCTACAGGGGCTTTCCTCACGATGTTCAGCACACCACCTACTGCAGAGGAACCGTACAGCACAGAGGCCGGACCCTTGAGGAGCTCTATCTTCTCCACCGAAGATAAATCCATGAAAGGATAAGAATTATCTATAGCTGAACGTTCATCACGAACACCATCCACCATAATCATGGAATGATCAAAGCCACGCACTGAAATCTGTTGGAAAGCTCCATAGGAGGTCTGGATTCTTACCCCAGGAATAAACTTCACTGCTTCTTGAATGTCCTGAACATCACGATTCACTAAGATGTGAGACGGCAACGTGGAGGTGGCCACGGGCAGGAAACGGGTAGGCACATCAAGCTTCAACGCTGTAGTTTTAGACTGGTCATAGCCAAAGACCGTAACTTCTTTAATGGATAGCACCGTATCATTGAAATTGGTGTACCCTCTTTGCGTCTGCGCACTAGCAGACATTCCCATTGCTGCAAAGCACAGGAATGAAAAAACAAGTTTCTTCATTAAATAAAAAATTTAAAAAGTTAATTAATAAGTTTCTGACCCGGAAACTTGTTAACTGTGTAAACTAGGCAGGTTTCCTGACTTGATTCTTTAGACCTTCCCATTCTTAAGAAAAGAATAGTGGTTGCAGCATCTAAAACTCCACCAAATGAATGGAGCCGAATCTTACAGTAGCGGGCACTGTCCTGGTTTTTCACCAGATTCCCTTTTAAAGTCTTACTGAGAAACAGAAAGACTCACCTAATTCCGGCGCAAAAATAGTTAATTTTTGCAAATACGTATACATTTCTTTGCGAAAAAAGCATTCCATTATGCCAGCCGACACAATAATACTAAGTTTTTCAGGATTATCCTGCCTTGTTTTGGGCAAATGCTACAATTTCACTACCTTTGCCATATGACTTTCCAGAACCGTGCTTTAGAGGAATACCTGAAGAGGGAGATCCTGCCCCGGTATGCGCACTTTGATGCGGCACACCGGGTGGATCATGCTATGCTGGTGATGGAGGAAAGCTGGAAACTGGCGGAGCTGGTGAACCGATCTCCTCACTACCGGGATGCCGATGGAATCAAGGTTTTGGTGGACGGGGACACGATGCTGACTATAGCGGCCTACCATGATACGGGGCTCTGCCAGGGAAGGGAAACGCACCATCTGGTCTCAGGGCAAATCATCCGGGAGGATGAAACCTTGAAACAGTGGTTCACCCCTGCGGAGATAGAACGGATGGCACAGGCTGCGGAGGACCATCGGGCTTCGTCCAAGCATGCCCCACGGAGCATCTACGGACGCATTCTGGCAGAGGCCGACCGGACCATCCACCCGGTGGACATCATCCGGAGAACTATTCAGTATGGGCTGGACCACTATCCGGAACTGGATAAGGAGGGCAACTGGCAGCGCACCCTGGAGCATCTGCATGAGAAATATGCAGAAGGGGGTTACCTGAAACTCTGGATTCCGGAATCACCCAATGGTGAGCGATTGGCGGAACTGAGAAGCATCATCCGAAATGAACCCCAACTGCGGGAGATTTTCGATGAAATCTGGGAAAATCTTCACTGAGACTTGGAAAATCTGCGATGAAATCAGGGAAAATCTTCGATACAACCAAAGAATAATCTTATTTCTAATCTATAAAGCTATGAAAAAAAACGTGTTTTTTACACTGCTGGTTTTCTTGCTGGGGAGCCTGTCGGTCTCTGCCCGGGAAATCATCCCTTTCAACGAGGGTTGGGGTTTCAAAAAGGGTAGCATGGGCGTTTGGGGCGTGTTCCCCAACGTGTACATTCCGCAACCGGACAAGACGGTGAACCTGCCGCACACGTACAACGATGAGGATTTTATGAACGATGAGGGCTACTACCGGGGCCTGGGCTCTTACCTGAAGGAGATAGAGGTGCCGGAGAGCTGGAAGGGAAAGCGTATCTTCCTGAAGTGCGAGGGTGCCGGAACCACCGCTGCCGTATTCGTGAACTGGAACCATGTGGGTACGCACAAGGGGGCTTACAATGCGTTCTGCTATGAGCTGACGGACTACTTTACCTACGGCATAAAGAACTATATCCTGATTACGTGCGACAACTCGCACCAGTTTGATGTGGCTCCGCAAGGGGGCGACTTCAACCTGTACGGGGGTCTCTACCGCGATGTGTATCTGGAGATTATGGACGATGTGTGCATTTCTCCGCTCTACTACGGCTCCGAGGGTCTGCTGGTGACGCAGAAGCTGGTGAACGAGAAGCATGCGGAACTGCAGGCCGAGGTGCACCTGAGCACCCTTTCTGATTACAAGAACTGTGAGGTGGAGCTCTCTCTGCTGGACGCTGCAGGAAACACCATCAGCCGGAAAATCTCACCTTATATTAATAATGACAAGTGCACCATCAACTTCAGTGTGGAGAATCCGCACCTGTGGAACGGGGTGGAAGACCCTTACCTCTACCAGGTGACAGCCGTGCTGAAGCGAGACGGTAAAGAGGTGGACCGGGTGGAGGACCAGATAGGTCTGCGGTATTTCTACATTGATGCCGACAAGGGTTTCTTCCTGAACGGCAACCACCTGAAACTGCGTGGCGTTTCCCGTCACCAGGACTGGGCTGGACTGGCTAGCGCCCTGACCCGCAAGGAGCACCTCACTGACCTAGACATCATTCAGGAGATGGGTGTGAACTCCATCCGACTGGCACACTACCCTCAGGCTCACTTCATGTTTGAGGAGGCTGACCGCCGGGGTCTGCTGGTTTGGGAGGAGATTCCGTTCGTGGGCTCTTATGTGGCTGGAAAGGAATTTGACGACCACCTGAAGTTCCAACTCACAGAGATGATAGTGCAGAACTACAACCACCCTAGCATCTTCTGCTGGGGCCTGTGGAACGAAATAAACGGTGATTTCAACGCGATAGCTGCACAACTGAACGATCTGGCTCACCAGCTGGATCCTGTGCGCCTCACTACCTTGGCTACCTGCAATGAGGGCACATTCAACTTCACTGCCGACCTGGTGGGATGGAACAAGTACTTCGGCTGGTACGAGGGCGCCGTTTCCGGCTTCGCCACTTTCTTTGACAACTGGCACAAGACGTATCCCGATGCGAAGATCTGCGTGAGCGAGTACGGCGCTGGAGCTGCCTTCAGCATCCATGCCAGCCAGGTGGACGATACCCCTACCAAGCCTCAGGATTCCAGAGGGCACTACCACCCGATGGAAAAGCAGACCTTCTCTCACCGCTTGCACCTGAAGATGATTACGGAGCGCGACTACCTCTGGGGGTCTTACGTGTGGAACATGTTCGACTTTGCCTCTGCCATGCGCCGGGAGGGGGATACGAACAACCTGAACGACAAGGGTCTGGTTTCTCAGGACCGTCAGCGCCGCAAGGATGCGTTCTACCTGTATAAAGCCAACTGGAACAAGAAGGAGCCTACCGTACACTTGTGCTCTAAGGACTACACCCAGCGCAAGGAGGATGTAACGGATATCATTGCGTTTAGCACGGCTCCGCAAGTACGGCTCTTCGTGAACGGAAAGCAGATAGGTTCACAGAAGACCGATGCCTATGCTACGGTGGAATTCAAGAACGTGAAGCTGCAGAAGGGAGAAAACAAGGTGGAAATACGCACAGCACAGGGTAATGAGAGTGCAGTGTGGTTCGTAGAATAATCTTTCCCCGAAAAAGAAAAGAGGGTGGCCCATCAAGGTCACCCTCTCTTTTTGCCCTCTAGGGCGTTTAGAAGTTGATGTCGATACCTCCCATGAAGGTAGCTCGTGGCATGTAGAAACCTGCATAGGTCTGGTAGTGTTCTGCCAGCAGGTTTTCTCCCTTCACATAGAGTTTCATGGCTTTAGACAGCTGGTAGGTAGCAGTAGCGCTCAGCAATGTGAAGTTCTCCTTCTGGGCATTGTCTCCAGTGGTGAGGTAGAGCCCATCAATACGCTGCACACCTACCTGGAACCCGAAGCGGTTCTGTGCATAGTTCACACCCACGAAGAACTTGCTCTCTGGTGCGCCCTCTATGGCCTTCTTCATGTGCAGGAAGCTATAGTTGGCATCCAGGCTCCAGTGCGCATTGAAACGGTAGTCACCGTTCAGCTCGAAACCGTAGTTGGTAAATTCCCCAGTGTTGATGTTCTTGGGGCGTCCATCGGTACGCACGGTACTGATGAGGTTCTTTCCATCGATGTAGAAGATGTTGGCTCCCAGGTGTCCCTTGCTAAAGCGCTGAGTATAAGAGAGTTCATAGTTCATCATGCTCTCTGGCTCCAGCTCGGTATTTGATGGTGGGAACATGTACATTTCCCGGATGATAGGGTTACGGAAACCCTTGCTCACCATGGCTTTCAGGTCGGCTGTAGGAGTGACGTGGAAGGACAGACCGCCCTGTGGCACCCACTCACTGCCAGCGGTGGAGTGATGATCGTACCGGATTCCTGCCTCCACGGTGAGCCATTCTGCCAGCTCCTGACGGAAGTCCACATACCCGGCTATTTCATCCTGATGGAGGCTTTCTACCAGGTTTCCGTTTTCATCCTTTACGAGGTAGGTTTTCTCTCCACCGGTCTTCGGTTCGTTCCATGCAGAGCCACCGAAGCGCTGCCAGTCTATACCGAAGGTGATGCGGTTCCCCTCGAAGAAGGAGGCACTCTGGTACCAGCTGATGCCACCGATGTAATCATTGTGTTTATAGAAATTGGTTCTAGGATTACCTCCTGCATTATAGCCATCGTCTATCTTGTGGTGACCCCAGTCGAAGTACACACGCAGGGCACCGTTGGTGTTTCCGTAGTTGTTCGTTAAGGAAAGGGAAGCCAGTCCACGAGTAATCCACATATCATTGTCCAGCAGTGGAGCGCTCTCCGGACCAGGGTTTGCTGTGATGAAATGAGTCAAATTTACATCTCCACTCAGTTTCCAGTTGGGGTTCAGGCTGTAGCCCAGCTTGGCAAAACCGCTGTACTGTTCAAACTCGGAATTCTCCCGATGTCCGTCCGTACGCTGGTAGCTGATGCCCACGTTACTGTTAAATGCTCCCTTCTTATAGCTGTTTCCAGCCTCAGCCTGCACGGTGCCGTAGCTTCCTCCACCCAAGCGGATGTTCGTATCACTTCCATCGGTCTCCTGCTGACGGGTCACAATGTTGATGACTCCAGCCATGGCGTTAGAGCCGTAGAACACGCTGGCAGGGCCTCGAAGCACTTCCACCTTCTCTGCCATCATGGTCTGGTACGCATCAGGAATGGGGTGTCCCATCAATCCTGCATACTGCGGCTGACCGTCGATGAGGACCATGAGCTGGGCTCCGCTTCCCACACCACGGATTTTCATGCTACCGGCAGCTCCGGTAGACACACCGTAACCGATGATGCCTCGGGTGGTGGTGAAAAGGCCCGGAGTGAGCTGCGTAAGGGTGGGCAGCACGCTCTGGGAGTAGCTCTGCTCCAGCTGAGGGCGGCTCACGGAAGTAATGGTAAGAGGCAGATGGCGCACATCGGTATTGTTTCGGGTACCGGTAACCACCACCTCATCAATATGGTAAATACGCAGGGAGTCCTGAGCGTTCAGGCCCAACCCCACGCACAAAGCCACTAGGGTAAGAATAGATTTCTTCATTTTAGTTGTTTAAAATTAGTGTGAAATTTACCAAGTGCAAAGATAGAGCGAATCCACCAAGCACTTGTTACACAAAAGAAAGGTAAACTTGTACAAATTGAAGATAATGAAGAGGGGGCTTATTTCCGGAACTCCTGGGGAGAGACGCCCAGGTGCTTCTTCACATAGTGAGAGAAGTGGGACACGGAAGAGAAGCAGAGTTCCTCGCTGATTTGGGAAATGGAAAGCTGGGGGTTACTCAGCCTGCTCACAATCTCCTGGAGGGTGTAATAGACAATCCAGTCCGATGCGGAACGGTCGCTCACCTGCTGGCACACTTGCAGCAGATAGGGGCTGGAGATGAACATTTTATCGCTGTAGAAAGACACGGAGCGGTGCTGCTTACAATGCTCCTGCACCAGCTCCAAGAACTTGTTGAAATGCAGGTTAGCGGTGGTGTTCAGGGAGAGCTTATGGAATTCCCGGGAATAGATGCTCCACATGTCGTACATGAACACCTGCAGGAGGTTTCTTACCAGGTTGTTCTGGAACGGATGCTGGGTGGTCATGCGCATCTGGATGTCTTGGAAGTCCTTCTGCATCAAGGCATATTCCTCTTCTAGAAGTGGAAAAACCGGGTGCATCTTAATGTAGGTGAAGCCCAAGGAAGCCCACTGTGCATCGGGGGTGAACTGCAGCATGAAGGAACGGGTGATGATGAAGAAGTCGGCATCGAAATCCGGGGAGTACTGCACCTGCTGAATACCAGAACGCATCTGCCAGATGACCAGGCACCCCTCCTGAGCCTCCACCTTCTGTCCTGCAAAATAGAAGCTCATGCTCCCTTTTTTACAGAGCAGGTGCACCATGGCCTTCCCCAGAAAAATGTGGGGAAGGGTGCCATCGGCTTTTACGTTCTTAAATAAGTATGCAGGTTCCTTGGAGTCCATTTCTTAATCTAGCTGAAGATTCACCGATGCAAAAATAAGGACTTTCCTTATTCTATCTACCATAAGAATTTCGGTAAAACTTTCCTTTTTTACGGAAAACCTATTCCTTATTCATGGAAATACTCAAGTCTTTTATCTGGATATTATCCCACATGCGCACGCACTCCTGACGGTTTAGCGGGGTGGTGTTATACGTGATGTGGGTAGCTGTGAGCCCATCGATGATAAGACCGGAGCAGGTATTGTTTTCCCCCATGCTGTAGACCAGCGGGCTGAGCAGATTATCCATGGTCATGTCTTGTATCAGCACGTTCTCCGTATGTCCCGGAGCATCGCCCCACGCACCCGGCTCCAGCACAATGCCGTAGAGGCTCTTCACCACAGGGCCGCTGGTGCGATGCATGTACTTTCCAGGGCCGTAGATGTGGCAACCCTGAATGATGAGGTTGGTGCTAGGTTCTATCATGCGGATGCCGTTGCAGGAAGAGTTCAGACGGCAGTTCTGGATGATCATGTTCTCCCAGTAGCCTCCAGCCAAGCAATCATCCCCCGTCTGGATGTCGCAGTTCCGGATAAGGATGTTCTCCCCTCCCCGGATGTGCACGCCGTCCCATCCCTGGGTGATGTGCAAGCCACTGACCTCGGAATCCACCCACTCGTAGCCCATCACAGCATAGTTTGATGCGCAGGTGATGGAGAATCCCTCCAGCGTTACATTCTTGCTTTCAGCGATGAGAATGCCGTGGGGGCCTCGCATGGACTCTTCCCCTAGGGAATCCACCACATGCTGTCCGTTCAGCAGTCCCTTTCCCCGGATAGTTACATCTTCCAGGTTCTGCCCCAGAATGAGAGCCTTTGTCCACCGCTCATCCCCGGAGAGGTTGGCATTGCGCGTGCCAGCCCCTGTATCATACCGCGTCATGTCCTTGGTAGGACGGTAGTGGTCGTAAGCCTCCAAATCGGTGGTTCCGATGATTTCAGCCAATGTATCCAGTTGGAGGGTGATGTGGCTTTTCAGGTGGATGGTTCCGGTAAGGTACTTCCCCGCAGGGATATGAATCACAGCCCCCTCTGGAGCCTCCTGGATGGCTTTATTGAAAGCCTCCGTGTTCAGGGTCTGACCATCGCCCTTCACCCCATAATCGGTTACTTCCACCACAGGAGCCTCTTCCTGCTGAGGGGCTTGCTGGCAACTGGCAAGGAGCCCTAAAACGACTGTTACAGTAGCAAAAATGTGTGTTTTCATCGCAAATATCTTTTCTATTTTCTTTCAGCCCGAATCATACCCAGAATCAAGATAGCAGCACCTGCGATAGCCATCCAGGTGATACGCTCGTGCAGGATGAGCGAGGCGAAAACCATGGTGAACAGGCTCTGCAGGTAGAGGTAGTTGGTAGCTTTCACCGCCCCCAGCTTAGACAGCGTCCAGTTCCACATGATGTAGCAGAACATGGAAGCCACGGAACCCAGGTAAAGCAGGTTCCCGTATACCACCGGACGGGTGAGGATGCTTACATCCGTATTCAGCGGAGAGACCAGGGCATAATACGGCAGGATGGTGAGGAGCCCGTAGAAGAACACCTTCCGGGAGATGAACCAGGAACTGTATTTATGCATGACTCTCTTGATGAGCAGGGAGTAGAAGGCCCAGCACACGGCAGCCCCGATGGCTAGGGCATCGCCTCTGGGGTTCAGGTGCAGGATGAGCTGTCCGTTCAGCACCACCATCACCATACCCAGGAAAGCCAGGAGGGAGCCGAAAATCTGCTTCTTGCTGAGCCTTTCGCTCTTGTAGAAGATGGACAGCAGCAGGGCAGTAAGGAGGGGACAGGAGCTCAGCAGAATGGCCACATTGGAAGCCGTGCTGTACACCAGTGCCATGTTCTCCGTGAGGAAATAGAGGGAGCCTCCCAAGACACCCAGGACAAAGGTGGTGAGCTCATCGGTGATGTTCCGGCAAAAGAGGCGTTTATAGGACACGAACCAGGTGAGCACATAAGCCAGTAGGAATCGGTAGAAGAAGATGTCGGCTGGCATGAGACCGGCATTGAGCAACATTTTAGTAGAGACGAACGTCTCGCCCCAAATCATGACTACCAACAAAGCCGTGAGATGCCCTAGAACTTGATTAGAAAACTTTTTACCCATTTAGTCGATTATTTCCGTGCAAAGATAATGAATCCTATGTATTTCACTGAATTCTTTACTATTTTTAAAAGTTTATAACGGTTCGTACGGGAAAGCAGGGCCTCCCAGTTCATTTCAAACGCATAAATGGTGGGAAATATTTACATTTGGGCAGATTTGATAGACCATTGGTCAAAAAACATACGTGAGATTATTTTTTTAACCTTATCTTTGCATCCATAATTCTCAACCAAAATTTAAAACTAAGTATTTAATCACATGAAAACAACCACAAAACTGGGTGCTATGGGTCTCTCACTGATGGCCCTGGCTGCCTGTGCTCCTGCGGAGCAAACCACTCTGATGTATGGTGACCAGCCTATGGAGGATGTCATTGCACAGATGACGCTGGACCAGAAGGCAAATATGGTACTGGGTACTGCACGCGGACTGATGTTCCCACCTGATGCAGCTCCTGGCATGCCAAATCGTAATGGTGTGGACATCAACGAGCTCATCAAGCAGGCTCAAGAAAGAGCTGAAAAAGGAGACACCATGACTATCTCTACCTTCATGGGTTCAGGACGTGTTCCTGGTGACGCTGCCGAGGGTTATGCCATCGACTCCCTGGGTATTCCTTCCATCGCTTATGCCGACGGTCCTGCCGGCCTTCGTATCAACCCTACCCGTGAGGGGGATGAGAACACCTACTACTGCACAGCTTTCCCTACCGGTACCATTCTGGCTGCCAGCTGGGATACTGAGACTGTGGAGAAGGTAACTAAGGCTATGGGTAACGAGGTGCTGGAATACGGTGTAGACGTGCTGCTGGCTCCTGCCCTGAACATCCATCGTAACCCACTTTGTGGACGTAACTTCGAATATTATTCAGAAGATCCTATCCTGGCTGGTAAGATAGCTGCTGCCTATGTGAACGGTATCCAGAGCAACGGTGTAGGAACTTCTATCAAGCACTTTGCAGTGAACTCTCAGGAGACCATGCGTAACGGTATCGACGCTGTGGTAAGCGAGCGTGCCATCCGTGAAATCTACCTGAAGGGCTTCGAGATAGCTGTGAAGGAAAGTAAGCCTTGGACCGTGATGTCTTCTTACAACAAGATTAACGGGGTGCTGGCTTCTGAGAACAAGTGGCTGCTTACCGACGTGCTCCGTGGGGAATGGGGCTACGACGGTGTAGTGATGACCGACTGGTGGGCTGAGGAAGATGGTGCACGCCAGCAGGCTGCAGGTAACGACCTGCTGATGCCTGGAACCCAGCATCAGTATGATGAAATTGTGAACGGTATAAAGAACGGTACCTTGGCAGAGGCTGACCTGAACCGTAACATTACCAACATTCTGAACCTGATTCAGAAGACTCCTACCTTCAAGGGCTACAAGTACAGCAACAAGCCAGACCTGAAGGCTCATGCACAGCTGGTTCGTGAGAACGGTTCTTGCGGTACCGTACTGCTGGAGAACAAGGACAATGTGCTTCCATTGGCTGCAAACGCTAAGATTGCTGCCTTCGGTAACGCCAGCTACGATACTTACGTAGGTGGTACCGGTTCTGGTAATGTGAACCGTGCTTACAAAGTGAACATCAACGAGGGTCTGAAGAACGCTGGTTTCACCCTAGTAGAAGACTTGGAGAAGGCTTATACCGCTTACATCACAGCTGCTAAGTCTAAGCAGGCTGCTGAGAGCTTCTGGGCTACTCCATTCGTAGAGGATCTGAACCTTTCTGCTGCACAGATTAAGGCTGCCATAGACAAGGCAGACGTAGCAATCTACACCATCAGCCGTCAGGCAGGTGAAGGTGCAGACCGTAAGTTGGAGAAGGGCGACTACTACCTGACCGACGTGGAAGCTACCAACCTGAAGAACATCAGTGAGGCTGCTCATGCTGCTGGTAAGAAACTGGTAGTGCTGCTGAACATGGGTTCTATCATCGAACTCACTGAGCAGGTTCCTTTGGTAGACGGTTTGGTACACGTATTCATGCCAGGACAGGAAGCTGGTAACTCTATAGCTGATGTACTGAGCGGTAAGGTGAACCCATCCGGTAAGCTCCCAATGACCTGGGCTAAGGCATACAAGGATTATCCTTCTGCAGTGGACTTCCCACTTTCTCCAGGTGAGGACCGTGTAGTGAAGTACACCGAGGACATCTTCGTGGGCTACCGTCACTTCGACAAGAACAAGGTAGAGCCTCTCTATCCATTCGGTTTCGGTAAGAGCTATACTACTTTCGAGTATGCTAACCTGGCAGTAAAAGCTAATGGTGATACTTATACCGTGACCGTAGACGTAAAGAACACCGGTAAGGTAGCCGGACGTGAGGTAGTTCAGCTGTACATTTCTGCTCCAAAGGGCACCCTGGAAAAGCCTGTAAAGGAACTGAAGGCCTTCTGTAAGAGTGCACTGGTTCAGCCAGGACAGACTGCTACCGTAACCATGACCTTCAAGAAGGCAGACCTGGCTTCTTACGATGAAGCTAAGAAACAGTGGGTGGTAGATCCAGGTACTTATACCTTGAACGCTGCTGCTTCGGCTGCTGATCTTCGCTTAAATACGACCATCAACTTGTAATCTCTTACAAGGTTTCTATAAAAGAAATCCGCCCTACTGCTTAGTGGGGTGGATTTTTTTCTCCTTAAGGGAATATTTTTCTGGCCCGAAGGATTTCCCTTTTTCCCTGGGGAGGGCCTGGTAATCGCTCTACGATGAAACCAACTCTTTGGAGCATTCTGCGCACCTCTCCCTTCGCACAATAGGTAACAAGGATACCATCGGTATCTAGACACTCAAACATCCGTTGGAAAATCTCCTGAGACCACATCTCCGGTTGCTTCTCCGGAGCAAACGCATCGAAATAAATGACGTCGTATTTCTCCTTCAGCTGCAGGGTGGTGAAATCCGTTTCCATTTTTCGAAGGTGAAAACCCGGGACAATCTGCACCCACTGGTTCCAAGGAGCCCCATGCAGAGCCAGGAAACTGGACGCAGCCTCAGCCGAAACCAGGGCAGGGTAATCCAGTTTTTCCACCACCTCCAAGGGGAGCGGGAAACGTTCCAAGGTGGTATAATGCACCACCCTCTTCCCCTCCTGCAGGGTGAGCAACGCATTCAGTCCCGTGCCGAATCCCACCTCCAGCACCCTAGGTTCCGCAGCCTTACACTCCTGCAACCCCATGTGGATGAAAATGTGCAGGGACTCCGTCAGGGCACCCTTCACGGAGTGGTAATGCTCATCCAGGGAAGGCACGAAGAGTGTGGCACTGCCATCAGCCGTAGCTTGAATCTCTACCTTCATCAATGGAAAAATAGAGGAAGTGCGTTGTAAATATAGACAATCATGTAGTTGTAGTTGTGCTCTCCCTCTGGCAGCACCCCATAACTGATGTTTCCCTGTTTCAAATCCTTATGGAACTTGAAGGTAGGGAGCTTACGCATTTCACTGATTTGCTGACCCAGATGGTTATATGCAATATCCTTCGTTCCGGTCATGGAGACGATGTTGAAATCCTTCGGAGCATACCCCGATTTCCGGATGGCATCTTCCACATATTTCGCTGTCTCTGCCGGGTGATCTTTCCCTCCCAGCTGAGAGATAGCCCAGCAATCTCCACTCATCGGCATGAAGTAACGGAAATAATCCATGGACTGACAAACCTGCCACCAGGTGGTGACGGAACCCATGGAGAATCCTCCAAATGCCCGGTGGTCACGACCTTTATAGACGCTGTAAGCACGCTCCACTGCAGGAATCAAGTCGTTCTGCAGCTCAGTGGAGAAGTTCTTGGTGCAACTGCCCGCATCTCCCTTCGGATTTTCATTCAGGTAGAACGAAGGGCAAACCACGATGATCGGTTCCAGTTCCCCATTCTCAATGGCATGATCTAGGATACGTTTCAACTTGGTAGAAGAGAAATTACCATTGTACAGTTCCTTCTGCTTCTCGTTTCCATGCAGGTAGAACTCTTCATCGGTGCCTCCTCCATGCATCAGGTAGAAGACATTATAGCGCTGCTTGGCACTGTATCCGTAAGGGAGGTAAACCAAGGCATGCTTGTCCATGGGGCACCCCGTCTGGAAATTGGTAGTGAGGTAATCCAGACGAACCACCTGTCCTGCTTTTTCGGCTTCCGTGCCGATATAATTCTCTGGAACCTGCTTCACGGTGAACTCCTGAGACCAGCCGTTTACAGCCATCCCCACTAATACTAGAAAAGAAAAAATAAATCTCATCTTATTACTACTTTTATGCCCTCTGGGCTGTTTTCAAATTTCATTTTCAAGGTGTGGCTCCTTTCATCCCAATCCCACTTCGGATATTCCCCTCCGATGGTTACTGACAAAGGTTCTTTCGGCAACAGGATACGCATCACATTGGTGGTGTTCTTCGGAGCCTTGCTCACAAAGGAGTAGCTTCTGCCATCCCAGGATATTTCATACTCCCTGCTGGCAGAGGCTAGAATCTGAGGGGTGCCGTTTTTCCGAACTCTCTCCAGATTAATCAGGAAAGCCTGTTGCCCCGGATTAATCCGTTTATATTCCAAGACAGGGAGCTCCGGATCAAACAAGTCGATGAACAACCCTTCTTTACGGACAGGTTCCTCACTGACGCTCTCATCCATCACTGCAATGATGTCATAATACCCCCGCTCCAAAGACAAAAAGTTCTTGTACTGGAGCTGACCTGCATGAGCATCTTCCTCATAAGCATCGCGCACGGCAGTGAGCAACTGTGCATCTCTTCCACTCATCACAAACTCTTTCGGGTCTTTCCGGAGCACATGCACCCTTCCCTTTCCGTACCGGTATTTTCCCTCCGAAGGGAAGGCAGGGATGTGCATCAGACGGAACAAGTGGTCGGCAGGGTGCGCATACTCATTTCCTTCCTGGTTCCACCACTCCTGTACATTTTGGAAGGGGTCATTGTCCTTACTCACATACACCAGCACACCCCCTTCTCTAACCCAGTCTGCTATCTGCTGATGAGCCTCCGGCTGGAGCGGTTTCATGTTGGAATATGTCATGAGAACCACCTTAGCATCCTTCCAGTTCTCTTCATACTTGGTGTTCTCCAGGTGCATGATTTGGACAGGGACACCCCGTTTCAGCAGAGGCAGAGCCAGTCCATGGAAATTGGCCAGCTGCGGGTCCTCATAGCCTTCCACAGGCTCCGGAGTGCGCTGGAACATCAGGCTATTAGCCATCATCACATAGATGCCCTGCGAGCCACTGACCCGGTTCTTAGAGCAAGGCATATGGTTCAGTGCACCTATCATCACCTGCATCTGGGTGGAATATTCCCTAGGGATGTAATCCTTTTCGGTGCTGTCGGCACTTTTAGGGTAGAGCTTCATGTAGATACGCTCCGGCCAAGGCATCACCTCAAAGTAATTATTGTCCGGGTATAGTAATTCTGCTGTGAACGTAGCCTCATACCCCCGTTTATAGTCTTCCCAGTCGCGTGTAGCATCTTCTATCGGGTCCGACAGGAAATAAACCCTTCTACCCGTAGGTTTCGTCATGCTCTCCAGGCATCCATACTCCAGGAACGCATTCTCAAAGATACGCTCCTTCTGGGAACCTTTAAAATAGTTGGGCACCCTGCTGGTACCTGTCCACACCTGTGCAATGTAACCATCTACAGCAGGCAAGGAAGCCAAGCTAGCCTCCGGGCTTACAATCTGCCACTGGGAATAATTGATGAGCGAATGCGTTGGAACGTAACATTTGATGTTACGACCCAAAGACTTACCATATTCTTTGGCAAAGGTACAGACTTCTTCCAGAGCCCTGTAATAGAGGTAATACTTCAACTTATTAGAGAGATAGGTATTCTCTGCCGACTCATGCTGGGGCCTCCAAGGGAAACCGTAATAACCTTCCCACTCTTTCTTAAAAGACTCACTATAACCCGCTCTGGCCCAGAACTCCGGTTCCTCCAGGTAGATGACATCAATCCCCGCATCGATGACCCGCTTGATTTGCACCTCCTTCATGTATTCCAAGAAATTCAGGGAAGGGACGATGTAGGGCACCATCTTTCCGTGCCAGATGGTATCTCCGTTTTGCTCCATCTGCCCCTCGTCCAAGTGAGGTTTCCCATCCCATTCTCCGGTGAAGTAATCTTGATAACCACCCCAGGCTATACCCGTCATGAACTGCGTTTGATAACCCTTTTCTTTCCAAGATTTGATGCGATTCTCCAAAGAATTCACACTTTCTTTGTCGGACGGATTTCCCCCTACCCCATAAATCATGACAATGTCTGCACGGTTGTCTATCTGCTCATTCCAAGCACGGGACGACTGGAAGGAAGTATGATCTGACAGCGACTGAGCCCATCCCAGGCTGCTCAATGTACACAATAGGAAAGTAAAGAATCTTCTCATATAAAACTGACATTTATATGGACAAAAATACCACCTTTTTTTCATTTTATTTATTACTTTTGCAAAAAACAACCACTAAACATGAAGAAACTGCTTTATCTATTCTTTCTGATGGGATGTACACTGGGAGCTACAGCTCAGAACTATGACCTAGAGAACCGCATCCAAGCCTTCGAGGCGGATTTGAAGCCTTTTTTAGCTGAAATGGAGAATATAGGCATGAGCGTGGTCTTCGTCAAGGATAATCAGATCGTCTATCACCAGCATTTCGGGGTGAAGAATGTAGAAACAGGAGCCCCCTTGACGGATAATACCCTCTTCCGCATTGCCAGCATCTCCAAATCCTTTACCTGCACCAGCTTGATGCAACTGGTAAGCCAGGGCAAGGTTTCTTTAAAGACCGATGCCAGCAAACTGGCAGGATTCCCCATCCGTAATCCGAAATACCCGGAAACCACCATCACCCTGGAGATGATGCTTTCTCACACGTCCAGCCTCAACGATAGCCAAGGGTATTTCACCCTGGACGTGCTGAACCCGGAGTTAAACCCCGATTATGCGAAGTGCTACAACGATTACCGTCCGGGAGAAGGGTATGAATACTGCAACCTGAACTACAACATGTGCGGTTCTTTCCTGGAGAAACTTTCCGGTGAGCAGTTCGATGAATACGTCATAAATCATGTGCTGAACCCACTCCACCTCTACGGAGGCTACCGGGTGGATTTGCTGGACAAGTCCCTTTTTGCCAGCTTATACCGATGGGAAGAAGACCACTATGTGCTGACCGATGAAGAAGCCTACGAGCCCCGTACGGAGAAGTTCAAACATTACACCCCTACGAAAGATACAGCTCTCTTCTCTCCTACGGGAGGCATGAAAATTTCCGCCCTCCACCTAGCCCGATACATGCTCATGCACATGAACTACGGCACCACCCCCGATGGCATTCAAATCATTCCGAAGGAACTTTCCCTGGAAATGCAGACCCCTCGTTCCAGCGATGAGAATTATGGGCTAGCCCTCTGGAAAACGGAGGAATATTCCCCCGGAACCATCCTTACCGGTCATACCGGTGGAGCCTACGGCATGCGAAGTGCCATGTTCTTCCATCCGGAGGAGAAATATGGATTCATCGTCATCAGCAACGGAGCCCATGAAGTGGCAAACGACGGGAAAACAAATATCCTGCAAGGAGCCCTTAGCAGAATGTTCAAGCACTTTATAGGGGCATAAAAGAAATTATTTTCAAAAACATAAAACCTTAACTTTCATGAAAAAAACATTTCTAATCTTACTTTCATTTTTAATTTGCAGTAATCTATCTGCACAATTTATCTGGAAGCAGAATCAAATCCAACAAGTAGCCTGTGCTCCAAATGAGCATGTTATGATTAGCACCACATTGGGTATCCTAAATCATGACAGTAAATTAGTGCTGGGTGACAGCATCAAGGTAAATCCTTCACAGGGAAATATAATAGTGGGCACATTGGGGGTAAGTCCTCTGGTAGCAAAAATTGATGCTACTCCTATTCAAGGCAAAAAAGAAGCTTTCATGCTGAAGGTGGGAGCCGACCACAAGCTTTACATCGTGGGAAGCGATGCTCATGGCACAGCCTATGGCATCATAGAACTGACCCGCCTGCTGAATGTGTCCCCTTGGGAATTCTGGGCCGATGTAACTCCACGGAAGATGGATAAGCTGGAACTACCTGCAAATTACATCAACGTGCAGAGCCCTACAGTGGAATTCCGCGGCATCTTTATCAATGACGAGGACTGGGGACTGACCCGATGGAACAGTCGTGACTATGAGCCTCCATACCGTCCTACCCGTCCTGCCATCGGACCCGACAAGACCAGTCTGATTTTCGAACTATTACTCCGTTTAAGAGCCAATACCTACTGGCCCCCTATGCACGAAAGTAACCAAGCCTTTTTCCTGACAGAAGGGAACCGTGAAGTGGCAGAGAAATATGGCATCTACATCGGTAGCTCTCACTGTGAGCCTATGGCAACCAATCCTGCGGTAGAGTGGCCTAAGATAGGTGTGGGTGAATACAACTTCATCTCCAATCATGACAACGTCATGAAGTTCTGGGAAAATCGTGTCAAGGACGTCAACAAGCAAGAAATCTTCTATACCATCGGTATGCGCGGATTACACGACTGGGGTATGGCAGGAGCTACAACTCCAGAAGAAAGGAAAGTGGCCCTAACCCAGGTGATTAAAGAACAGCGTGAGCTATTAGCTAAACATGTGAACCCCGATGTAACTAAAGTCCCCCAGATGTTCATCCCTTACAAAGAAGTTTTGGATGTCTATAATGCCGGACTGGAAGTTCCCGATGATGTTACCTTAATGTGGCCAGATGACAATTTTGGATACGTAGCTCACTTCCCTACTGAAAAAGAGAAGAAACGTGCTGGAGGAAATGGTATCTACTACCACGTTTCTTACTGGGGAGTACCACACGACTATTTATGGTTGGGCACTTTCTCTCCTGCCCTTCTTTACCAACAGATGAACTTGGCCTATGATAAGGGTGTGCAGAAAATCTGGATTCTGAATGTGGGTGACATCAAACCTATAGAGTACCAGACTGAGCTATTCTTAGATATGGCTTGGAACATCAATAAGGTTCGTCAAGACGGAGTAACAAAGCATCTAGGCAATTTCTTAGCTCGTGAATTCGGGGATGATGCCGGAAAATATTTGTTGCCTGTAATGATGGAGCATTATCGGTTAGCTTACATCCACAAACCCGAACACATGGGTAATACATACGTTTATTTCCCTGTAGACAAGCTGGAAGTAAACGACCTTCCTTGGAGCGAAAACTACATTCGCCAACGCATGGCAGATTACAAGAAAATCTCAGACCGGGCAGAAGAGATAGGCAAAACCATGCCTTACGACCGAGAAGATGCTTACTACCATTTAGTTAAATATGGAGTGCAAGCCACTACACAGATGAACAACAAGTTCTTACATGCACAACTGGCAAGACACGGGAAAGGGAGTTGGAAAGAGAGTGACCTGGCATTCGACAGCATTGCCCGATTAACCAGTAATTATAACTATGGCATCCATAACAACGGAAAGTGGCGCCGCATGATGGATATGCAACCTCGTAAACTACCCGTATTCGAGATTGTACCTGTTACGAAGGTAGAAACTCCTCTCTTGCCAGACCTGCCCGTTCAAAAGCAATGGAATGGCTCTGAATACTCCAAAGGAACAGGAGTAGCTAGAGAAGCCCTAGGATATGAAGGAAAGGCTGCATTCTATCCTCAAAATGACAAACAAATTTTTGAGTTTGGTTCTTTCAATGGTGATAGTATCCATGTAAGAATAGCTTTTGTCCCAGGGTTCCCTGTAAACAACCAGCAGAGTAGACTTTCCATCAGCTTAGACAAACAACCAGCACAAACCGTATCTTATCAAGCTACATGGCATTCTTTGGAATGGTGCGAGAATGTGCTATTCAACCAAAGTGTGAAAGAAGTGGTCTTCAAAAACGATGGTAAAAAGACCCATACACTGACCTTACAAGCGCTTGACGACGGAATTGTAGTAGACCAAATTAAAATTTACTAACCTCCTAAAAGAATAAGCCCCTCTTACACTGTCCAAGTAGTAAGAGGGGTTATTGATAGAATCTCACTTCTTATTTAAGATTCATAGATTGAATATAGTCTTCCTGTGGAGTACAGTTCTCAAATTTCACGTTCTCCAAGAACTTATTCATCAAATCCAATGCTACTTTCTGATCAGGACGAGCCTCACGGATAGCTTGATAAGTATCACGGGTACCCTCAGCAAAATCTACAACGGTCTTCCAATTCTCAGGACGAGTGATTCCCATCATACAACTACTATCCACTTTCTTATAAGGCCAGAATGTATATCCTATGTTGCAATCGGTAAGCACTTTGGAAAAATTAGACTGCCATTCCATCGTATTATGTCCAAACTCACCCATATACATAGGGATATTGTATTTTTTCTGCACATCTAAGTAATGCTGAATAGCCTCAGCCGTAGGTTCACCTCCATACCGATGGCAGGTAGCCATAATATTATCATCATAGCTCCAGTCCTTTATGCACTCAAAGTTGGAATTCCAACATGCACCTCCAAGCAGTATGATATGGTTCTGGTCTACCTTCCGGATTTCTTCTACCCCACGACGGTAAAGGGACTCCAACGAAGGAAACAAATCATTATATTCCGGTTCAAAGTAAGTTGCCACAGCCTCATTCATGAGTTCATAACCCAATATGGTTGGCTCATTGACATAATAGGCTGCAATATTCTTCCATATCTCTAAGAACTTTTCTTGACTAGCCTCACTTTTAAGCAACCAAGGATAGCCATAGCTGTCATCTATATTATCACCAGTCTGGCCTCCCGGACAATCATGCATATCTAAAATAAGATACAGCCCTTCCTTCTTACACCATTTAACTACACTATCTACCCTTGCAAAACCATCTTGATTATTTGACAGACCCATATAATCCTCATCGGTAAAGAGTTTATAATGAAATGGCAAACGGATGGTATTAGCCCCTTGACTAGCTATGAAATGAATGTCTGCTTCCGTAATATAATTGTCCTTAAACTTCTTCCAGAAGGATGCGGTTTCATCGGGGCCAACTAACTGGCTAAACATTTCATTAATGAAGTGAGCTGAATTTACTTTTCCGAAGCCAAACATATAACCTTCAGGATTCAGCCAATTCCCTAAATTCGTTCCTTTTATAAAGAACTTTTCTCCATTTGGTTTTACTATGTCTTGCCCTTTCACCTTAAGGAAAGTTTCCACTACCGGCTCTTCTTGCTTAGTGGAGCAAGATACAGCCAATAGTGCTGCGCAAAGACAAAACATCCAATTTTTAATTGTCTTCATCTTACTTAAGTTTTAGTTATTCAATTTTTCATCCAACTACCATTTTCATACTTAAAGACATAGTGTCCGCTCTCCAGTTCAAAATGAGATGTAGAATGCCCTAAATGAACTTCTTGTCCCACATATCCGTTACCCTTGCCAGCCTCTCCTGGAAGATACAATGTGGCAGAAGTATTCGCTGGGACATTTACCTCATAAGTCTTCATATTTCCTTTTCCATCGGCTGTCCATTTTACAGTAATAGGTCCATAGTTACTTTCATAACATCCCTGAAGTTCCGTATAAAGTGGGCCTACAGTAGGCTGTAAAATAAAATGTTTATATCCAGGCTGACCTTTGGTGGCATCACCACTAGTAATACCCAGTGAATACTCATACATCCATTCACCCACTGCACCCAGTGCAAAATGGTTGAAAGAATTCATGGAATTCTGGTTGTTCTCCCCAAAAGCTACCTCATAACCATTCCATCTTTCCCATACAGAAGTGGCACCCATCTTTACAGGATATAGCCAAGAGGTGAATTCGGTAGAAGTGAATAGCTTATAAGCATCCTCCCATTTTCCACCACGAGTTAAAGAAGGCAGCATATTTGGAGTTCCACTGAAACCTGTTGTGATAGTGTATGGAGCAAACTCCATACTTGTCCCATCATGACTGCTTGAAGGGTTAGCTGTCAATTCTGCTAAATACTGCTCAGCCTTAGCTTTGTACTTAGGCAAGAATACATTGAAGTTCAATGGAGTGGCATAGGATGTTTGAGAATGGATCAACTTACCATCTGCACTGCGTGTCTTTCCTGTTAATGGATCCACATAGCAATCGTTCCATTCTTGAAGAGCTAGGTCATGACGTTCACGCAACAATTCTGCATAATCCATTTTACCTATCGCTTCAGCCATGATAGAAGTTACATCCATCAAATGGATATAGATGGCATTGTTACACAAATCACTAGTGGTATTACGATCCATGGAAAGCCAATCTGCCAATCCTGTTGCCTTAGCACTTAAATGAGGATACTGTTCGCTTTGATCATAGAAATCCATTCCATTCAACCATGCCATCATGGCTTCCATATTCTCTTCAATAATCTGCTTGTCGCCATACTGCTGATAAAGTTGCCAAGGTACCTGGCAAACAGCACCAGACCAAGTGCTTCCATCAGCGAAAGTATCATCATCAGCCTGATTATAAGTAGGAACTGTACTGCCTATACCACCTGCAGCTTCAGTCTCACTTCCAATACCTTGGTCTGCACGTAAAGCCACCATCCACTGACGGAAGAAATTACGGACATCACTATTGTATGTAGCAGTTCTAGTGTAGGCCTGTGCATCACCAGTCCATCCCATACGCTCATTTCGCTGAGGACAATCGGTTGGGATCGTAAAGAAGTTGCCTAACTGACTCCGCTGAATATTCCTCATAAGTTGGTTGACAAGCCTAGCAGTTGCATTCTTATCACTTGTGGAGGCCACATAGGAACCTTGAGGCAGTTTGTCGCTTGAAAGGACTAGCCCTTTTACATTCTTCAAAGGAAGAGCACCTTTATGAGAAGGTATGGTTATCTGAATGTATTGATAACCTCGGAATGTAGTAGAAGGCTGAATGGTAACAGATTCACTATTCTTAGCCGTGTAGAAATCAGTGTCAAAGGCTGCACGCATGGTTTCGTACAAAGGACGACCTGCGATATTTTTCCCCTTGGTACCGTAAGTATCCACATAGTACTTTTCATCTCCCTTGAAACCTGGATAAAGTTGTTCAGCATAACGCAAAATAACTACATCACCCTCCTTCAACCAGCCAGCAGGTATGGTGATGCTGGGCACACCAACCATATTCACACCCATATTGTAAATATAAGTATGACCATCTTTACTATGGGTAGGACCTAAATTCTGTGCAGTCAAGGTATCCCGTACCTGAACCAAATCATCATAACGAGCTTGAATCTCTGGATGCATCCAATTACGCATACCAATTACTTGAGGAGTTCTCCAGGACGAATCATTGAAACCTGCTTTTTTCCATCCTTCTACAGATGCCTCTTTACGAGCATCGTAGGTCTCACCCTGGAAGAAACTGCCAAAACGAATAGGACCATCAGTATACAACTTCCAAGTCTTCGGATCTGAAACAATAATATCTTTTGTTCCATCTTCATATTTAACGACCAAACGAGCCAATAAAGCTTCATGATCTCCAAAGAAATTATAATTAGTGCTGGTGAAAGTCATGTAACCGGTAAACCAACCCGGATTCAATTGGGCAGCAATGACATTATCACCATTCTGCAAGAGTGAAGTCACATCGTATGCTTGATAAGTCAGAGTTTCCCTGAACTGGCTATCTCCAGGAGCAAACCAATCTTCTCCCACACGTTTACCATTCATATACAGTTCATAGCTTCCCATAGCTGAGGCATAGACCTTCGCACTTTTAACTTTCTTCTGAATTTGGAAAGTATGACGAAGCTGGGTTAAGGCTCCATGAGTAGGATCGGCTGTTACAATAGCTAACTTACTGCCGGTTCCACTTACTTTCAAAGTATTACCGCTAATGGTCAAGCCTTTCAAATTCTGGAAAACATTATAATGAGTGGAATCAAAAGTAATAGGATCCTCGCTCATTCCACAGTCCAGCACCTGATAATCAGTATAGACCACTTCAGAACCTAGTTCTGATGCAAAACCAATCTCTCCCAGATGAGGAACTGTATTGTAATTTCCACCACTACCATAAGGGCTGACAGTCAATTTTGTTCCCTTAGGGAATGTCTTGGAAGTGTGGCCTACAGCAAATCCGCCCCAACCAAAGTTTCTAGGTTTTTCCACTATTAAATCTTTTCCATCCACTACAAAATACATCTGCCCATATTCCACATACACGTCTAAAGTATGCTGCTGGTTCTTACTAGACACTGGCAGAAGTTCATCCAAATTAGTATCAGGATGTGAAGATTTTTTCACTGAATAAAGAGGTTTATCCGCACTATCTCCTGGTGCGAAACCCACGCGATAGATGTTCAATGTGGTTTCTGTAGAGAAATCCAATTCCACACGCACATAATGCTCACCATTCATACTCTCTACATTCTGGAATGCATCAAAGAAACGAAAATCATTGGCTCCAAGCACCAAAGACATCTTATTTCCTTTATTAATCTTGAACTTCGTAGAGATTTCGAAATAGCTTTGAGCAGCTGCATTAAGTCTATTTTCAGTAGAACCAATCCACTGAGCACCATCCCATGCATAAATGGTTTTGTTCATCAGTCCAGTTTCAAAACGAGAAGACTCATCATACTGCTTCCCATCTTTATCCCAAACGGACAAATTCCAGACGTAAGCAGTTTCTGGCTGAAGAGATGTGCCCAAATACTTTATGTTTTGAGATTCTCCAGAATTCTTCTTTCCTGAATTCCATAAAATTTTACCGTCACTTTCACGTGACACCACCAACTGATAAGCTACCTGTTTTTGTCCCTGTTCAGAAGAATTCATTCGCCATCCAAACAAAGGATGTGAATCTTCTATCACCAAAGGCTGAACTTGATTCTGCACAGTTAGTTTTTCTATTACTGTTTGAGCTTGCAGATTAATAACTCCAAGCAATAATAAAGACATCAAATTAAGGATTCTGGATGTTTTCATAGTATTTTCTTTTTTATAATTTCCATTGATCTAAACAATCTTCCAACTTATTCATGGGAACAAAACAGGTCTGCAGTCCTAGCTCAGAACCTATCCTCACATTTTCTTCAGTATCGTCAAAGTATACTGTTTCTTCTGGATTTAAACCTGTTTCCTGAAAAAGATGATGAAAGATAAGAGGGTTTGGTTTGGCCAATTTTATCTCATAAGACAAAAACAACTGATCAAAACAATCATTTGGGACATATCCATGTTTCCCCATTTGCTGCAAAGTATGGTTCCATGCTGCTTCATAGATATTACTCAGTAAATATACCCTATATTTTTTCCTTAATTCTGCAATGCGGGCTAACCTTGACTGAGGTATATCATCCAATACTGCATCCATAGACCAGAGAATCTCATCATCTGTTGCTTCTTGCTTACAAAAAGGGCGAATCCTTTCTAAGAAATCTTCTATAGGAAGCAAACCACTAAGATAAGCAGACATGGGGATTATAATTTCAGGGCATTGCAGACAATCCTTATAGTCAGGAAGCCCAACATCGTGCAATGCCTGAGTATCCCGTTCCAGATTCAAATTCAATACAACTCCGGCTAGATCTAATATTATATTTTTAATCATAAAGCATTTTTCAAATCAATCAGAGGTTGTAGAGCCATCTTCCCGGCATCTTCACCCCTTTTTATCATTTCTACAATTTTCTCTGCACTAAACTGTGCGGCACTGAAACCTGTCAAATCAGGACTAATGTAGATTGTAGCATCCGCTACATTTTTCCTATATTTTGCCAAATCAGGACGATCTTTTAGCCATCTAATGACATTCAGCAACTTATTGTCCTCATCTACCTCATCTATAACACCAGGTTCCTCATCCTCATGTTTATTCACGGTCAAATCAATAGCAATAATATAATCTGCCCCCATGTCCTTTGCAACATCTACCGGAAGATTATTCAGCACACCTCCGTCTACTAGAATCATGCCATTTTTCTGTACAGTATTGAAGGCCAAAGGTATGGACATGCTGGCCCTCATAGCTAATGGTAAGGAGCCTTCTTTAAATATTACCTCCTTGAAAGTATTAATATCTACTGCTACACAACGGAAAGGAATGGGTAACTTATCAAAATCTATAGAATCTTCACGTTCCGTCAATCTTCCTAAAAAACTTGTGATACTATCACCTCTGAGGATACCTTGCTTTTTATTCGCTGCACGATTTTTGTTGGATATAGGAAAGCCAAAAATATAAGTAACTCCATCTTCTTCTTTTAGTATTTTACCTTTATGGCTGTCACTCCTATCCGTCAATAGATCTATCCATTCTTGAGAAGTAAAAAGTTCTTCCAAGTCGTCTGAACGATAGCCACAGCTGTAAAGTCCACCCACTATACTACCAATGCTGGTTCCTACAATATAATCAATAGGTATTCCTGATTGTTCTATATATTTAAGCACACCAACATGAGCCGCTCCTTTAGCTCCTCCGCCTCCTAGTACTAATGCTATCTTTTTTCTCTCAGCAGTAGATTGGGCGAATAAAGCTGGAACAACTAAAGAAAAAGCAAGTAAAATAAACAAAAACTTTTTTTTCATTGTTAAGCCTTTCCTATATTATTGCTTTATACTAATCACATCAGCAAAAATATGCCCCAAAGATAATAAAAAACCTATACTTATCTTTTCTTTTTACTCAGAAATCGAAAAGATGTTGTTTTTTAGGAAATAAAAATGAATCAATTATAAAAGAAAAAATTATATTTGCAGATAGAATAACTTAATCACTATCTTATGAAAAAAACACTTATTATTGCTGGAGCACTTTGTTTCTCCTCTTTAGCTTTCGCACAACATCCTGAACCTGTAATCAGCTATCTTGAAATTTTTGATATTGAGACAGGCACTCATCAAGTCATTAAAGAATTCCCTTACTGTGTAGAAGCACCAAACTGGACTCCTGATGGGAAATGGTTAGTAGTGAACAAAGACGGAATACTTTACAAGATAGCTCCTGATGGTTCTACAGACTTACAGGAAATCTACACTGGAACTGCTAAACAATGCAACAATGACCACGTTATTACAGCAGACGGAAAGTGGATTGGCTTAAGTAATAACGGCGCCACCAGAGGATTTAATTCTTTCGTATATATAGTACCTTTTGAAGGTGGAGAACCTAGGCAGCTGACCCCTATAGGACCAAGTTATCTGCATGGTATCAGTCCCGATGGCAAGACTGCTGCATATTGTGCATTCCGTGGCCCTGATTGGCAACATATGGAACAAGATATTTATGTAATTCCAGTCAAAGGAGGAAAAGAAAAAAGACTTACTGATGCCCCAGGCTTGGATGATGGGCCAGAATATAGTCCTGATGGAAAATATATTTGGTTTAATAGCGTTCGTACTGGTCGCATGCAGGCTTGGCGTATGAAAGCCAATGGTAAAGAACAGGTTCAAATGACCTTTGATGAGGATATGAACTCTTGGTTCCCTCATATTTCTCCCGATGGCAAGAAAGTGGTTTACATTGCTTACCATGATTATGAGATAGATCCAGGTTCACACATTGCAGATTTGAATGTCCAACTGCGTATGATCCCATCTACAGGTGGAAAACCTGTTATACTGACAGAACTTTTCGGAGGTCAAGGAACCATCAATGTGAACTCTTGGAGCCCTGACAGCAAGAAATTCGCATACATCAGCTACCGCTTGCAAGATGAGATCAATGCTCCTAAAAAGGAAATGTCCGTACAACTTTATTCTGTTCGAACTTTAATTGGAACTCCTGAGTTATTTGCCAAGAATCATGAATATGTACTTCATCGCTTAGCACAAATGGGGTATACTGGAGTAGAGGCTGCAAGTTATGACAACGGGAATTTCTCTGGTCTAACTCCTTCTGCTTTCCGAAAGGAAATAGAAAAAGCTGGACTAAAAATAACATCCTCCCATACGGCTCGCCTTCTGAGTAAAGAAGAATTGTCAACTGGAGACTTTTCAAAAGCTTTGGAATGGTGGAACGAATGCATCATGGCACACAAGGCAGCTGGGATTCCTAATATTGTCATGTCATATTCTGCTCCTCTGCAAAACGAAGCAGAATTGAAAACTATGGCTAGCTACTTGAATGCTATCGGAGAAAAATGTAATGCAGCTGGCATCAAGTTCGGATATCATAGCCACAGTCATGAATTTAAAGAAGTAGCTGGAACTACTATGATGGACTATTTTATCAGCAACACAAAGGCTGAAAATGTATTTTATGAAATGGATGTATATTGGGCTGTAATGGCTGGAGTAAGTCCTGTTGAATATATGAAGAAATACCCAGGAAGATTCCAGATGCTTCATATTAAAGACAAACATGAGATAGGGCAAAGTGGTATGGTCGGTTTCGAAGCTATTTTCAATAATTTCAATAAGGCAGGAACAAAAGAATTTATAGTGGAATTAGAAGAAGCTAGCACACCTAACATTCTGAAAGGTTTACGTGAAAGTGCCCTCTATTTACGTCATGCAAGTTATGTCAAACAAAATTACAAATAAGTAATGAAAAGAATTGGCATCATTGGGTGTGGCAAAATAGCCCAGGTGCGGCATATCCCTGAATTAGCCATAAATTCCAATGCCCAGTTAGCTGGATTTTATAATCCAACTACAAAAAGGGCAGAGCAAATGGCACAAAAATACGGAGGCAAAGTTTACGGCAGTATTGAAGATTTACTTGCTGATTCAAGCATAGATGCAGTCGTCATCTGCTTAGCTAATCAGGCTCATGCAGAAGTAACCATCCAGGCTTTAAAAGCTGGGAAAGATGTACTTTGTGAGAAGCCTATGGCCACTACAATGGAAGATTGTGAAGCAATGGTCAAAGCTGCTAATCAAAGTGGGAAAATATTAATGATTGCCCACAATCAAAGATTAGCAAAAGCTCATGTACGGGCTAAAGAATTGCTGGAAAAAGGCTTCATAGGTAAAGTACTTACATTCCGTACCACTTTTGGACATGGAGGGCCAGAATCGTGGAGTATCAATCCTGGGAAAAACACATGGTTCTTCAATAAGCAAAAAGCGTCTTTAGGTGCCATGGCAGACTTAGGAATTCATAAAACAGATCTCATCCAATACCTTTTAGGACAAAATATAATATCAGTATCAGCCACGATAACAACCTTAGACAAAACTGATGCTACAGGACAACTCATTAACGTTGACGATAATGCAATCTGCATCTATACGATGGAAAATGGTGTCATCGGAACCATGACTGCCAGTTGGACCTATTATGGATCAGAAGACAACTCAACAGTCCTTTATGGTACTAAAGGAATCATGCGAATTTATGACAATCCTAACTATGCCATCCAAATTGAGACTAAAAACGGAGAAAAAATATACATGGATGTCGAACCTATTCAAACCAATGACAATCAGACCAAGTCTGGCATCATTGATTTATTCATAGATACTTTGGAACAAAACATTGACTCTGAAATCTCCGGTAAGAATATACTTCCTGCTATGAGAGCCATCTTTGCTGCAGTCCAAAGCTGCCAAGAATAAAGAACAATAGAAATCCCAGCTAACAGGACTAATAATTAATATAATGAAATTAGGTTTTGTAAGTGCAATCCTTGACGAATGGACTTTTGAAGAAAGTAGAGATAAAGTGCTAGATAGCCTAAGGTTGTCAAAAAAATACATGGAGCAATTTGTTATATAACATGCTAAAATCATTTTTCCAAGAAGAAAAGATAGAAGCTGGTTGTGATGAGGCTGGAAGAGGATGTTTGGCAGGTGCAGTTTATGCTGCATCTGTCATTTTCCCCAAAGACTACAAAAATGACCTTTTGAATGACTCTAAACAGCTTTCAGAAAAACAGCGCTATAAGCTAAGAGAAGAAATAGAACGTGACGCCATCGCATGGGCTGTAGGCGTGGTAAATGAAAAAGAAATAGATAAGATCAATATCTTACGTGCTTCTTTCCTAGCTATGCATAGAGCAATAGACAAGCTAAAAATAAAACCGGAATATCTTATCATAGATGGCAATAAATTCACACCCTACCATGATGTTCCTTATTCCACGATTGTAAAAGGCGATGGCAAATATCTTTCAATCGCAGCTGCCTCCATTTTAGCTAAGACCTATCGTGATGATTATATGAACCTATTACATAAAGAATATCCTAATTATGATTGGATTAATAATAAAGGATACCCCACCAAAAAACATCGAGACGCTATAGCTAAATATGGGATTACCCCCTATCATCGTCTATCCTATAATCTTTTAGGAGATGGCCAATTAGAGTTGTTTCCTAATGAATAACAGAAAAAGCGGGAAATTCCCGCTTTTTCTGTTATCTCTTTGGTATATCTACAAAATGTTCACTTTTACCTCTTAAATGCTCAGAGAAATAATCTACCAAACGCCAATAGAAGTATTCGTTCATATCGCCAAATCCATGCCGTTGCTGTGGTAAAACAAGCATGTCAAAACGCTTCCCAGCTTTAATTAACGCATTTACTACGCGAATGGTATTTCCTGGATGTACATTATTATCTATATCACCATGGACCAAAAGGAGATGCCCTTTTAATTTAGAAACAATTTCTTGATTGGTTCCAACTTTATAAGAGAATACTGTATCTCCCTTTTCTGTCACATTTTCTTTCACACCATGATGAGTCTCACTCCACCAACGATTATAAATACTATTATCATGATTTCCTGCACAGCTAACAGCAACCTTAAAGAAATCTGGATACTGACATATGGCTGCAGTACTCATGAAACCACCACCACTGTGGCCATGAATTCCAACCTTATTAATGTCTATAAAGCTATGACGAGCTGCTAATTGTTCTATGGCATATTTATGATCTTCCAATGGGTAATCACGCATATTACCATAACCGTAATTATGATACCACTTTGAGCGACTTGGATGCCCACCACGCTGACCTACTGAAATCACAATGAAACCAGCTTGAGCCAATCGGTCGGTACGCACTGTCATATTACGGAATGCATATTCTGTCGCCTCCACCTGAGGACCTGGATATACATAGTCTATAATAGGATAAACCTTAGTAGAATCCATATTGAATGGTTTGTACATCACACCATATAAATCTGTTACACCATCAGCAGCCTTTACCTTAAATGGTTCGGGGAACTTATAACCCGCAGCAAACATCAAACTGAAATCTGCTTCTTGAAGTGTCATGATCTTATTACCATTGGTGTCTAACAAATCAGTCTTAGGAACGGTATTCACACGAGAATAATTATCAACAACAATCAGACAATCATCATCCATTTGCACATCATGCACGTAATTACCAGGAGTGACCAACTTGGGTGTTCCTCCATTTAAACTTACCTTGTATAGATGTTCATAATAGGGATTCTCATTAGGATCCATACCATTTGCCTTAAAATAAACCATACGGGCTTTCTCATCTACCTTAACGATTTCTTCTACATGCCATGAGCCCTTAGTAATTCTATTCTTAAACTTACCTTCCGTATCATACAAGTATAAATGTGCCCAACCATCACGCTCACTCCACTGAATCAGTTCTTTATTATTAACCAGTTCTAAATTGCGCGTTTCTTGATAAGTATTCATCCGCTCTGGTATAATAGTTTTTATAGAATCATCACCTAGAGTGTAACTGCAAACATCTATCCGATGCAAATCACGGCTACTACGAGTCAAAAAGAATCGTTTTTCATCTCCTAGCCATAATGTAGGCAAATCTTCCACCCCTGTTTGGCGTTTCAATCGTCTCACACGTGCCAAATCCAAGGTTTGGTCTTTATACAAAGATGTTTTAATTTCTATACGAGAATTATCGCTTACATCGAAAAGATAAAGATGTTCAATTGGAGCTTCCTTTTCACCTGGCATCTGATATTTATAAGTCTCTAAGGTAGGCCTAGGATTAGCCGAGGAATTAATAACCCAAAGTTCCTTCACTGCCCGATTATCCGTTACAATGATGGCAAAATGACGAGAATCTGGTGACCATTGAATGCCATAAACACTTTTACGCTTACCATCCATTAAAGTATCCGTATTCAATGTACTACGTTGTTGTCCATACCCAAAATCTTTCACTCCATCCGTAGTAATTTGAGTTTCAACTATCGTACTATCCTTCTCGTTCTTCTTTGCTTTCAAATAATCTTCATAGCTCATACGATAAAGATTCAGATCCTTAGCATAAACCACAACCTTTTTATCTGGAGAAACTGACCCCCACCTTAAAGGCTTAGATTCTTCTTCCTCTACTTGAGTTAATTTACGAGTCTGACTATCATATGAAAAATAAAAGACTTCCTTCTTTTTATTATCATTCTTCTTTTCTCTAGTTGATTGAACCTCAAAAGTAAAAGTCCTAGCATCCTCCTTTGCTTTCAGATTACGAATAGAAAGATGCTGTGCATCAAATGGGTCTTTAACAATCTCCGTTAGTTGTGCTGCCAGTTCATCCAAATCAAATAGTTGACGTTGGCTACGAGTTGCTGCATCTACTATATACCAATTTGTTCCCTGCGTGGTTTTGTACTCATACCAAAATTTAGAACCTTTCTGCATCCAATTAGGAGTCACTTTCGTGGAAAAAAGCATGTTATTCAACTTCTCCTGGGTAAACTTTTCTGCTTGAAGATATTCTGGCAGACGTTCCTGAGCCACACCAAACGTACACAATACACTCAGCACAGCAAGCAATAGCATTTTTTTCATATTGTTTGTTTTTAGGATAATCAAAACATCTTGCGGACACGTTCTATGCCTGCAATAAGGATATCAATCTCATCTTTTGTATTATAAAGAGCAAAGGAAGCTCGGGCTGTTCCCTCTATACCTAAACGATGCATCAAAGGCTCTGCACAATGGTGCCCTGTCCTTATAGCAATTCCAAGACGGTCGAGTAATGTTCCCAAGTCCAAATGGTGAATATTCCCAACCTGAAAAGAAACCACAGCATCTTTTTCTATTGCATTCCCGAAAATACGTATATCACCCAATTGGTTTAATTTAGACATAGCATATCGAGTCAGTTCTTGTTCATGCCGTGCTATGTTCTCCATTCCTAAGTTAGAACAATAATCCAAAGCTTTTGCTAAACCGGTGGTTGCGACATAATCTGGAGTCCCTGCCTCAAACTTGAAAGGAAGACTGTTATATGTTGTATGCTCAAAACTAACATTTTGAATCATTTCACCACCACCTTGATAAGGAGGCATTTGTTCCAGTAGGACTTCTTTTCCATATAAGACGCCTACCCCTGTAGGGCCATATACTTTATGTCCACTAAAAGCTAAGAAATCACAATCCAAGTCTTGCACATCCACAGGAATATGTGGAACACTTTGTGCTGCATCCACTGCCACAGGAACAGCATTTTCATGTGCAATCCGGATTAATTCCTTGATAGGATTCACTGTTCCAAGTACATTGCTTACATGGGTTACGCTAACCAACTTTGTGCGTTCATTGAAGAGTTTCTTGTATTCATCTAAAAGTAGTTCTCCATTATCATTCATTGGAATAACCCTCAGAACTATCTTTTTTCGTTGCTGTAGAATCTGCCAAGGAACTATATTACTATGGTGCTCCATCACGGAAATAATAACTTCATCACCATCTTCCAAAAAGGCTTCACCATAAGAGTAAGCCAACAAATTCATACTTTCAGTGGTTCCTCTAGTAAATATAATCTCTGATGTGCTACGAGCATTCAAGAATTTACGTACTTTCTCTCTGGACGCTTCATGCAATTCTGTAGCTATTTGAGACAAATAATGAACACCTCTATGTACATTAGCATTGGCTGAATAATATTCATTCACTATAGAATCTACCACAACACGAGGCTTTTGTGTAGTGGCAGCATTATCCAAATAGACTAATGGATGCTTATACACCTCACGTTCCAATATAGGAAAATCTTCACGGATTTTATATACGTCATACATAGTCCTAACAAAGTCTACAACCTGAACACTTATTTAATTCTCCACGGAAACGCTTTTCCACTAAATAATGCAGACGATCTCTTAATGGCTCTAAATCTACTTTATCAATAACCTCACCTACAAAAGCAAACTTTAAAAGCAGTTTAGCCTCATCTAAGGAAATTCCACGCTGGCGCATGTAAAATAAAGCAGCTTCATTAAGCTGACCCACAGTTGCTCCATGATTACATTTCACATCATCTGCGTAAATTTCCAACATAGGTTGGGTAAACATATGCGCCGTCTTTGTTACACATAGATTGGCATTCGTTTCTTGAGATTCTGTTTTTTGAGCATCATTTCTTACTAAAATTCGGCCAGCGAAAGCGCCCACTGAATTATCGTCCAGAACATATTTGAAAAGCTCATTGCTCACACACTTAGGAACTTTATGGTCTACCAGTGTATGATTATCTACATGTTGCTCTTTATCTGCAATGACACCCCCATAGAGATTTATTACAGATTCTTCTCCCTCTAAACTGACATAAGTCATATTACGGGTAAGGCCATTATGAAGTGAAATAGAATTCAAAGTTACTTTACTTTTATCATGTTGCTGAACATACAGATTGCTGAAACGCTTATTTTTCATATTGGTCTCTTCCAATTCATACAGTTCCAGTTCGCTACTTGGTCCAGCATAAACTTCCATAACTTGAGTAGCTAACATGTTGACATCCGACATACTTTCATCACAAAAAAGCAACTTTGCCTTAGCACCTTCCTCCAACACTACAAGAACTCTACGATTTACCAATAAATCTACCGTTGAAGTCAAAACATTTACGACCTGTATTGCCTTATCTGATACGGTATTCTTTGGTACATAAATAAACAAGCCATCTTGAACTAACATCGTATTTAAGGCTGTAATAGCATCTGGCTCATTATTCTTACGTAAAGGAACAAATTCACCATCTATAATTTGTCCTCCCTCAGAATTAATTGAAGGAGTCTCAGCCTTACGAACTATTTGTCCATAGTATTTTGACACCAAATCTGGATATAGATGTGCAGCCTCATTGAGAGAACTTATGATTATTCCTCCACTGGGTTTTGCATTAGGGTATTCTTTCGAATGAAAAGCATCATTCACAATGAAATAGAGCAATGTACTCATATTAGGTACGTTGCATTTAAAAACATCATAAGGATTAATCCTGAACTGCAAACGATTCAGATTCAAACCATAATTAGGAGAAAATGCTTCTTGGACATCAGTATATTTATACCTTTCTGCTTTCTTATCAGGTAAGCCAATACGCTTAAAGATTCTAAATGCCTCATCACGTAAAGCATCAAGCACTACGTCACTCTGGCTGGAAAGCAATTGACGACACTGCTGAAAGAGTTCTATGTATTGTTGCTCACTCTTCATTTTTTACTGCTCTTTCTGCCTTTATCCAATCAAATCCACGATCCTCGATTTCCAATGCAAGTTCAGGACCACCGGTTTTGACAATATTTCCATCCAACAATACATGAACAAAGTCGGGTTTTATATAATCCAAAAGGCGCTGATAATGCGTTATTACCAAGGCACTAGTCTTTTCTGTTTTCAGCTTGTTGAACCCATCAGCAACAATACGTAACGCATCAACGTCCAATCCGGAATCTGTTTCATCCAAAATAGCAAAAGTAGGTTCTAGCATTGCCATTTGAAAAATTTCATTTCGCTTCTTTTCTCCACCGCTAAACCCTTCATTGACAGAACGATTGGACAATTTACTATCCAGTTCTACTATTTTGCGTTTCTCACGCATAATCTTTAGGAATTCACCTGCTGTAAGAGGTTCTTTTCCTAAATATTTACGTTTAGCATTCACTGCTGCGCGCATGAAATTAACCATAGAAACACCTGGAATCTCCACAGGTGCTTGAAATGACATAAAGATACCCTCATGAGAACGTTCCTCTGGCTTCAAAGCTAAAAGATCTTTCCCGTTAAAAGTTATTGAACCTTGAGTAACCTCATAGGCAGGATGGCCAACAAGCACATTACTCAACGTGCTTTTACCTGCGCCATTCTGGCCCATCAAGGCATGAATCTCTCCATCATTTATAGTCAGATTAATACCTTTCAATATCTCCTTACCATTAATGCTGGCATGCAAATTCTTTATCTCTAGCATTATTACATCCTTTTTTATCCTACACTACCTTCCAATGACACACTCAATAATTTCTGAGCTTCTACTGCAAATTCCATTGGCAGTTTATTGAGCACATCCTTCGCATAACCATTAACTATCAGTCCTACAGCTTCCTCTGCTGGTATACCACGCTGATTACAATAGAAAAGTTGATCCTCGCTAATCTTAGAAGTAGTAGCCTCATGCTCCACAATACCAGTATCATTCTTTACATCTATGTATGGGAAAGTATGTGCACCACAAGTATCACTTAAAAGCAACGAATCACAAGAACTATAATTTCGAGCTCCATCAGCACGAGCATCAATTTTTACCAAACCACGGTAAGAATTATGGCTCTTACCTGCAGAAATTCCTTTGCTGATAATTGTACTCTTCGTATTTTCCCCAATATGGATCATCTTAGTACCAGTATCTGCCTGCTGATAATTATTTGTTACAGCTACAGAATAAAACTCTGCTTGTGAATTATTTCCGCTTAACACACAACTGGGGTATTTCCAAGTAATAGCAGAACCAGTTTCCACCTGAGTCCATGACAATTTACTGTCTGCGCCACGAAGATGCCCACGCTTGGTTACAAAATTATAAACACCTCCCTTGCCTTCTGAGTCACCAGGATACCAGTTCTGCACTGTAGAATATTTAACCTCTGCACGCTCGTTAACTACAATCTCTACAATAGCAGCATGAAGCTGATTCTCATCACGCATTGGCGCTGTACAACCTTCCAGATAAGAAACATATGAATCATCGTCTGCAACAATAAGGGTTCGTTCAAACTGACCTGTATTCCGGGCATTGATACGAAAATATGTTGAAAGCTCCATAGGACAACGAACCCCCTTTGGAACATAAACAAATGATCCGTCACTAAAGACTGCAGAATTTAAGGCTGCAAAAAAATTATCACGATAAGGGACTACACTCCCCAAATATTGCTTTACCAAATCTGGATGTTCCCTCACAGCTTCGCTAATGGAGCAAAAAATAATGCCTTTTTCTCGCAAACTTTCCTTAAAAGTAGTTTTTACAGACACAGAGTCCATCACTGCATCCACAGCTGTCCCACTCAAAGCTAGGCGTTCTTCCAAAGGAATACCTAATTTATCGAAAGTTTTCATCAATTCAGGGTCTATTTCCTGTGGTCCATCCTTCTTTTTCGCCGTAGGATCTGCATAATATGAAATAGCCTGATAGTCAATTTCCGGAATCTGAAGATGTGGCCATGTTGGCATCTTTTGAGTCAACCAATAGCTATAGGCTTTCAAACGAAAATCTAAAAGCCACTCAGGTTCCCCCTTGCGGGCTGATATAAGCCGAATGACATCTTCGTTCAGCCCTTTTTCTATAATATCTGTATGCACATCCGTGATAAAACCATATTCGTACTTACGGTCTGCCACTTCACGCACTAGTTTATTCTTTTCTTGCTTCAAATTTTCCATTTCAATACGAAATCCAACAAGATCATACCTTGATGGTTACAGCCTTTGGATCTGTGGTATTCCGATGCAAGAAATCTGATGGCAATAATTTACCAGCAAACTCTTGTACAGGATAATATAACACAGAATTTTCCTTTGTCTCCACTTTTATCAGTGGATTGCTGTTGTATTTATCAATGAATTCCAAGAGAGTTAGGATTACACTTAGAAACAAAAGGACCTTAAAAAATCCAAAGGCTCCTCCAAATAATCTGTTTAACCACCCAAGTTTAATTTTTTCCAGGATATTTGTGATAAATTTACCCACCATGGTACAAAGTAATGGCACACATATCCAAATTAAGAAAAAAGCCAAAATGTGCCCTATTGTAGGTGATGCGCCAATCTGAGGTGCAAGAATATTTCCCAATGTACTATATAAAGCACAAGCCACTAGAAAACCTACCACCGCACCTAACAGACTGACAAGCTGAGCAACAAAGCCCCGCATACATCCCCAAATAAATCCTATCCCAAGGAATACTAACAATATTATATCAATTGTTGACATTATGGAACGATATTAGTCCAGGCTTTGTTTAATTTCAATTTCCTGGAAGGCTTCAATTACATCACCTACCTTTATATCATTACAGTTGGTCAAGCTTATACCGCACTCGAAGTTAGTAGCAACTTCCTTAACATCATCTTTGAAACGCTTAAGTGCATTGATATTACCTGTATAAATAACAATACCATCGCGAATCAAACGAGCCTTATCTGTTCGTTTTACCTTACCTTCTTTCACCATGGCACCAGCTACCATACCAACCTTTGAAATATGGAAGACCTCACGAACTTCAATAGTGGCGGTAACCTCTTCCTTTACAACCTTTTCCAACATACCTTCCATTGCTGTCTTCACCTCTTCAATGGCATCATAGATGACAGAATAAGTACGGATATCCACACCATCCTGTTCAGCCATCTTGCGAGCACCTCCTGAAGGACGTACTTGGAAGCCCACTATAATAGCATCGGATACAGAAGCCAACGAAACATCACTCTCTGAAATCTGACCTACAGCCTTATAAATAACATTGACCTGAATCTTCTCCGTCGACAACTTAATTAAAGAATCACTTAAAGCCTCAACAGATCCATCCACATCGCCCTTAACTATAAGGTTCAATTCCTTAAAGCTTCCTAAAGCAATGCGATGACCTATTTCATCCAATGTTAGACGAGTCTGTGTACGTAATCCCTGCTCACGTTGTAATTGCTCTCTTTTGCTAGTAATTTCACGAGCCTCTTGGTCACTATCCATGACATGGAAGGTATCACCAGCTTGTGGAGCACCATTCAGACCAAGGATAATAACAGGCTCTGATGGGCCTGCCTTCTCCACACGCTGATTTCGCTCATTAAACATAGCTTTAATTCGGCCATAATAAGTGCCGGCCAAAACTATATCACCTACTTTAAGAGTTCCATTAGCTACAAGAACTGTTGCAACAAAACCACGTCCTTTATCCAATGTTGACTCTATAATAGAACCCGTAGCCTTACGATTAGGATTAGCTTTCAAATCCAGTAATTCTGCCTCCAAAAGCACCTTCTCCAACAAATCATCTACTCCAATACCTTTCTTGGCACTAATCTCCTGGCACTGATACTTACCACCCCAATCTTCAACCAATAAATTCATATTAGCCAAGTCTTCCTTAATCTTCTCAGGATTTGCCCCTGGCTTATCTATCTTATTTATAGCAAACACCATTGGAACATTTGCAGCTTGTGCATGAGCAATAGCCTCACGAGTAGTAGGCATGACACTATCATCTGCTGCAATAATAATGATTGCTATATCTGTTACTTGGGCACCACGGGCACGCATAGCGGTGAAAGCCTCATGACCTGGAGTATCCAAGAAAGTAATGTGTTGGTTATTAGGCAATTTCACATTATATGCACCTATGTGCTGAGTGATACCACCAGCTTCACCTGCAATCACATTTGTATTACGAATAAAGTCTAGCAAAGAAGTCTTTCCATGATCTACATGACCCATTACAGTTACAATAGGTGCACGTGGCTGTAAATCTTCTTCTTTATCATCTTCTTCAGCAACAGCAGCAGAAACACTTGCACTAACATATTCTGTAGTATAGCCAAACTCTTCTGCTACCAAGTTAATAGTCTCTGCATCCAAGCGTTGATTGATAGAAACCATGATACCAATGCTCATACAAGTACCTATAACTTGATTTACACTAACATTCATCATGGTAGCTAACTCATTTGCGGTTACAAACTCTGTCAGTTTCAGAATCTTGCTTTCTGCAGCCTCTTCTCTAAGTTCTTCTTGAACTCTATTCAGTGCATTTTCACGCTTTTCTTTTCTATACTTGGCACCAGACTTATTGACTTTCTGCTTACCTGTCAAACGAGCCAAAGTTTCTTTTACTTGCTTTGCTACATCTTCATCAGAAACTTGATCATGGATTGAGAAACTCAATGAAGAAACTGGTTCTCGGTCATTACGATTGTTTTTATTCCGCTTACCATTTCTTTGGTCTCTATCTCTATCCCTATCTTTGTCTCTATCTCTATCTCTGTCCCTGCCAATATTACCATTATTATTACCTTGATTTCTAGACTTATCTTTCCTCTGTCCATTATTGTCCATGCGCTTGCTTTCAGCTGCTACATCTACACGTTGATCTTTGGTAATACGCTGGCGTTTTTTGGTAGAATCACCTTGACGTTGGTCTTGAGAACGATTATTCTCATTCTGTTGTGAACTATTAATCTTTCTACGGTCATCACGTTCTTTCTTACGTTCTTCTTTAGTCTTCTTTTTAGGATGAGTAGACTGGTTCAAAGCAGAAAGATCTATAGTACCCAAAACCTTAATCTTGTTCTCATAAACCGGCACAACCTTAGTAACACCATTTTCCTCCACTGTCTGAATTTCATTCTTCTTTGGCTTATCAGGCACTGGGATTGATGATGTTGGAACCTTCTCTTCAGCCACTGCAGGTTCCTCTTTTAGAACAGGAACCTCAACCTCAGGCTTTGGTACAACCTCTTCCTCTGAAACCTCTATAGCTGGTACTTCAGTTTCTTCCTCTGGCTCAATTTCAGGGGCAGGGGTTTCTACTTTTGGCTCTGGCTTAACCTCTGGTTTTAACTCCTCTATTTTTTCCTCTTGCTTTGGAGACTCAACAGGTTCAAGTTCCTTAGGTTCAACCTCTTCTTTTTTAGGTTCAACCTTTGGCTTATTAAGAGAATCCAAATCAATCTTACCTAAAATTTTAGGGCCTTGGCTCTCTGTTTTTACATTCTCTCTTGCAGGCTCAAGTGAAATATCCACTTTCTTTTCTTTCTTTTGACGATTTTGAAGAATCTTATCCTTGATCTCTGCCAGATCTTTATCATTGCTGAATTCTTTCTGAAGTGCAGCATACTGCTCATCAGAAATCCTAGCATTAGGATTCTGGTCAATCTCACCAAGGCCTTTCTTTTTCAGAAACTCGGCAATAGTGGAAATACCTACATTAAAATCTTTTGTTACTTTATTTAGTCTTATTGGCATATGCTATAACTTATTCCTTCTCAAATTCTTCATTCAAAATACGAAGCACCTCATCTACGGTATCTTCCTCCAAATCAGCTTTCTCTATCAACATATTGCGCGATGCGCCCAATACTTGTTTAGCTGTATCCAAGCCTATACTCTTAATAGCATCGATAACCCACTGATCTATTTCATCTGCGAAATCATCCAGTAAAACATCATCTTCCTGCTCATCTTCATTTACATTGCGGAATACATCTATTGTGTATTCTGTCAACATACTTGCTAATTTAATGTTTGTACCGCCCTTACCGATAGCCAAAGACACTTGGTCTGCATCAAGGTAAACATTTGCTTTATGTTCCTCCATGTTCAACTCCACAGATGTTACAGTAGCAGGACTTAATGCACGACGAATAAATAAATCAATATTAGAGCTATAATTTACCACATCAATATTTTCATTGTGGAGCTCACGTACAATTCCTCTAACACGACTACCCTTAACACCTACACATGCTCCTACAGGGTCAATTCGGTCATCATAGCTTTCTACTGCGACCTTAGCACGCTCACCTGGAATACGAGCCACCTTCTTAATCGTTATCAAGCCATCATTTATTTCAGGAACCTCAGCTTCCAACAGACGTTCCAGGAAGACTGGAGAAGTACGACTCAAAATAATCTTTGGATTATTGTTTGCATTGTCTACTCGTAGAACTACAGCACGAGCAGTTTCACCTTTGTGAAAATAATCACCAGGAATCTGCTCACTCTTTGGTAATAATAATTCGTTGTTATCTTCGTCTACTAACAATGTCTCACGCTTCCATACTTGATATACTTCGGCTGCTACCACTTCGCCTACTTGATCTTTATATTTATTATAAAGATTATCATGTTCCAAGTCTAAAATCTTACTAGCTAAAGTCTGACGTAGGTTCAAAATAGCACGTCGACCAAAATCTTCAAAATTTACACGGTCACTTACTTCCTCTCCAATCTCATAGTCAGGTTCAACTTTTTTTGCATCGGAAAGAGAAATTTCACGATTAGGGTCAGTTACCTCACCATCGGCTACAACTAAACGGCTGCGGTAAATCTCACAATCACCTTTGTCTGGATTAACAATTACATTATAATTATCATCACTACCGAACATACCTGCAATGACCTTTCGGAAACTTTCCTCTAGGACACTAATCAACGTCGCACGGTCTATATTTTTATTTTCCTTGAATTCTTGGAATGTCGTAATCAAATCGACTGCCTGCTCTTTTTTAGCCATATTTTTTACTTGAAACTTATTAGATATTTAGTATATTTTACATCATTATAATTAAAAGTAAGGTCTTCATCACGCATTTCAGGGCGTTTTTTTCCTTCAACCCTCACTTTCTGGGATACAGTTATAGTGAAGTTATCCTCACCAGCATCTTTCAGCAGACCTTTCATTTTTTTACCTTCATTCGTTAGAACTTCCACTTCTTTGCCTACATGATTAACGTACTGCTGCAGAACCTTAAATGGCTGTCCTATTCCAGCTGAGCCTACCTCCAATTCATAATCCTCTTCATCTCGATTCAAATGATCCTCGATATAACGGCTTAAATCAACACAGTCCTCAATCCACACGCCTTCTGCATGATCAATTTCCACAACAATCTTGTCATCTGGACTGATAACAACATCTACAAGGAAGTAGTCCTTTCCTTTCAACCAGTCTTCAACTAACTGAGTAACAACTTCTTTCTTTATCATGAATTTAAGATTAAAAATACAAAAAGGAGGCTTTGTCAAGCCCCCTTTAATCATCTTTCGGTGCAAATTTAGTCATTTTCATGGAAATACAAAAAAAATCCATTAAAATATTTGAAACTCATTTACTTTCCCAATCCTTTTGGTCTATAATATACTTACCTTCTATATTTTTTTTAATCAATATCTTACAACCTTTTTCTTGAAGATTGAAATTACGGGCAGTATTACTTTCTTTATCTACTAACATAAGCAAATGTTGCTCACCAAATGGCTTGAACTTGACTTTCAAAGTATCTGACGAAATCTCTTTATCAAATAACAAACTATCATTTACATAAATTTGAGCACTTTCCCCGACAAGATCATTTGCAAATTCAATCTGATAATAATCATGACTTGCAACCTTTTTCATTTGTTCTTCAAACTTATCATAGCTCATGGAAAGAAACAAAACGACTACAAGGAGCACTGCAAAAGCTAATACTCCAATTCCTATCAAGAACTGCTTGTTACGATTCAAATGCTTAGTTGCTCTACTCATTGCTTATTTCTTTATTGTCAAAATAGACTTGTATAAAGCATCATCATGAAGAATCTCCACAGCCTTATCCAATGTTGGATCATATTTTAAAGACTGTTCTACAGAACCTGCCTGATAAAAATATCTTTTGATTATTTCATCAGAAAGAATCTGCTTTATATCCTTCTTGTTCTGTTCTAAATCGTAGTCCAAATTATGAGTCAATTTCTTCTTCAATGCTTCAAATTCTTCTTTTGCAGGTTCCAAATAGCCCTCGAATTCAGCAATCTTCTGCAGACTCTCCAGCGCTTTCTCTGTTTGCTTGTCGTACTTAAAATCACTATTCTTCACCTTTTGACAAAAATCAGCATAATCCTCATCTGTGATTTCAAAGTCTGAAACAGATTTCAAATTTGGATGCTTTTGATAGTATTCAGTAGCATAATCAAAAACCACATCATCTACTGCTAAATACGCAGTAATATTGGCTACTGTATCTAACTTTACCTCTACATCAGGACGTATACCTCCTCCATCTCTAACTTCACGTCCTGCTTCTGTATGAAAAACATGTGTCAGGCTATCGGCAATAAGGGTTGCACGCCCCATCCCATCACGATTTTTATAATCTATTGCCTGTACACACCGTCCACTAGGTATATAGTATTTAGAAGTGGTAAGTTTCATACTACTGTTATATGGCATTTCACGGACACTCTGAACCAGCCCTTTACCATAAGTACGGGAACCTACTACCACGCCTCTGTCATAATCTTGAAGAGTACCTGCCATAATTTCTGAAGAAGAGGCTGTATTCCCATTGACTAGCACTACCAAAGGAATATCTGAGTATAACGGTTCTTTCGATGTCAAATATTCATGAGAGGATTGCTTTGTCTTTCCTTGGGTCCTTAGAACCAACTTACCTTTCGGTAAGAACAAATTAACTATCTCCACGGCTTCACTTAAAAGACCACCACCATTGTTACGCAGGTCGACGACTAGGCCCTTCGCACCAGAATTCTTCAACTCTATCGCAGCACTCCTGATATCCTTAGAACAATTTTCTGTAAAACTACTGAAATTAATATAGCCAATATCCGTTGATACCATACCATAATATGGAACAGCAGGAGTAGCAATTGTTTCACGAGTTATCTTAAAAGTCATTGGTTTTTCCACACCAGGACGCTTTACTTTAAGGACAAAACTGGTTTCTGGTTCTCCTCGAAGTAATGAACTTACGTCACTGGTAGTCTTGCCTTTCAGATCTATATCATCTATCTGCAGCAAAATATCACCAGCCTTCAACCCTGAACGAGCAGCAGGACTGTTTGCATAAGGTTCCGAGATGACAACTTTATCTTTTTGATACATTCGGATTACAGAGCCAATACCTGCGTATTTTCCTGTAGTCATCATCTTTAAATCTCCCATATCTTCATCTGAATAAAAGACGGTATAAGGATCCAACTGCCCAAGCATATAGTCTATCCCCTTACGAACCACCGACTTCGTTTCCAGTGTATCCACATAATAAAGATCCAAATCTTTTACTAAAGCAGAAAAGATATCGATGCTTTTTCCTATTTCAAAATTCCGGTCTGATGTATTCTGGGCAGAGACAGACATACCCAGAAACAGCAAAAACAAAATGATGTTTAGCTTTTTCATTCTATGATTCGTGATTTTCTGCAAAAGTAGTGGAATTCCATGTGATAATGAAGATACGTGCAAACTTTTAACTTTATTTCGTGAGAAAACTGCATTTTTTCGCTTGAAATGTTGCACAATTCAAAATTCTGCTGTACTTTTGCACCGCATTTCCAACAAAAACTGCTTCAATAGCTCAGTTGGTTAGAGCACCTGACTGTTAATCAGGGGGTCGT
>AUXO015596965.1_pt1 | contig 50665 bp, 46 predicted proteins | sample 768731 | NCBI WGS metagenome assembly AUXO01 (sample SAMN02715735, study PRJNA202380) | gut metagenome | biome: sheep rumen | host: Ovis aries | place: New Zealand: Palmerston North | reverse complement strand
TTTTTTTATTTTTTCTTAATTGTTATTTAATTATCAATATATGATAAATTTATAACAATTTTTCCTAATTTTATCTGTTTTGTCAGAAAATTGTTAATATATTAACGATGCAACCTGCTTGCGAATCTGCAAAAAGTCTGTTGTATCTTTTAATTCCAACTCCCGCTTAAACGGCAGATATACAGGCACTTCCTTTTTGACTGTTCCCGGACGCTGTGTAAGTACATAGATTTTTGTTGCCAAAAAGACTGCCTCATCAATATCATGTGTAACAAAAATAACCGTCGGCTTTTCAACTTCCCAGATTTCCCGCATCAAAAGCTGCATTTCCGCCTTTGTCTGCGGATCAAGCGCACTGAATGGTTCATCCATAAGCAGCACCTCCGGACTATTGGCAAGTGCTCTTGCAATCGCAGCTCTCTGCTTCATACCACCTGACAATTCTTTCGGATAACTGTTTGCAAATGGCGTAAGTTTCGTTACTTCGAGATATTTCTGAACCACCTGTTTCTGTTCTTCTTGCGGCATTTTCTTCATTTTCAGTCCAAAACGGATATTTTCTTCGACCGTCATCCATGGAAATAATGTATATGACTGAAATACCATTCCTCTGTCTACACCCGGACCATATACATCCATATCCTGCACAATAATATGACCAGATGTAATCTCATCTAAACCTCCAATCATACGAAGCAGTGTAGATTTACCGCAGCCGGAAGGTCCTACGATACAGACAAATTCATTGTCTAAAATATTCATTGTAATATTCTGTAACGCCAAAACATCATTCTTTTCCGAATGATATATTTTCGATACATCATTTACATAGATTTTACTATTTGCCAGATTTGCCTCAATATGACTGCTTCTGTCCGGCAATCGATTTCGTTTTCTTAATCCTAACATATTCTCTCTCCTCTATGTCTGTTTTACGCCCAGTGAAACAACTTCTTATTGATGTATGCAAAGATTCTGTCCGTAATCAATCCGAGCAGTCCGATAATCAGAATTCCTGAAAATATGGCATCTGTTTTGATAAATCGCTGTGCCTTTAAGATGCTATAACCAAGTCCACTATTCGCAGCAACCAACTCTGCACTGACAAGATAAGTCCAAGCCCAGCCAATCATCATCCGAAGCGTTTCCATCAGACGTGGCAGCATCGCAGGAATTAATACCTTTGTAACCGCTGTGAAATTATTCGTTCCCAATGTATAGCTTGCATGAATCAAATCATCTGGAACTGCCATCGCATCGTCTGCCACCATCAGTACCATCTGAAAAAATGTACCAATAAAAATGACTGTAATTTTCGCTGACTCGCCGATGCCAACCCACACCATAATCAAAGGTACAAATGCAGGCACCGGCATATAACGGATAAACTCGGATATTGGCCGCACAACCGCTTCAAAGGGTTTAAATGTTCCTGCAATGATTCCAATAGGCACTCCTAAAATCACTGCAAGACAAAATCCTGCAAGAATTCTGTATACACTGATTCCCATATTTGCAAATAATGTTCCATTGGCAATGGAACGCATGGTATACCGAATCACACTGCGCGGCGTTGGTAAAAAGATGGATTCTACCAATCCAAGTTCACTCACAATACTCCATACAAGCAGAATACATACAAATGCCAGTATTGCCAGCGTCACATACCTCTTTTTTGGTATTTCTTTTCTAATTTTTATTCTAACCATAGTATTCTCCATTTTTCTTAAGACTTTGTAATGCTTCTTCACTTCATTCTAACGGCAGTACTTCTGTGCGTATAACCGCTTTCTTCTTAATGGACTCCTCATTCTCCACGATTATTTTCCTGTACAAAATGTGCTGTATAGATGCCCTCTAAGGTCTTTGGTTTCGTATCAATCATCTGAACATTGTAGAGAAATTCTGACATATCCTGTAATGTATAATTCAGATGCATATAGTCACTGCCTTCCGTAAAAATTTCCTGATTCATTTCCTGATTGTAAATCGTAACACCGTCTAACATATTCTGATACTCTGCTACGGAAATCTCTGCGTCCTGTGCAATCGTTTCTATAAAATATGCATCTCTCTCATTTAAATACTGCGTTCCTTCGCACCACGAATCGACGATTTTCTGCACAATTTCCGGCTGTTCATTGATAATTTCACTGCGAACTGCAAAAGTATCCGGAATCAATCCCGGTGTTTCTTTCGAACTGTATAATAATTTTCCGGCTTCCACTGCCATAGACAATGTCGGCTCCCACAAAACTGCTGCATCTACGCTTCCTGCAATAAATGCCGGTCCTGCATCATTAATTGTCATATTGACAAGTTCAATATCATCAACGCTCATATGATAGCTTTCTAACGTATGCAGCAGAAACATGTGCTCTAATGTACCAATTTCTGTCGCAACCGTCTTTCCTTTCAAATCCTGTATTGTATCAATGCCCTGCTGTACCACCAAACCGTCTGCACCATAAGACGTATCCGTTACCAACACAATCTGAAATTCTACATCCTCCATAAATGGCGCAATCGCATCAGAACCTGCGATGCAGATTCCGTCTACTCTTTTCGAATAAAATGCAGTCAGGGAATCGCTATATACCGGAAAATATTCGATTTTCACATGAACACCATTTTTCTCAAAAATTCCGCAATCCTGTACACCATACCATGCATACCAGCCTGCCATCGGACTAATTCCTAATATAAACGGATTCTGTTCACTGCCCTTCGGATAAGGATTCTTTCCACAGCCGGTAAATGCAAGACTCCCCGTTAGCAGGCTCAAAATCACTGCCAATGCCGTCCATTTTCTTGTTAAACTTTTCACATTCATTTCCTTTCCAGTATATATAAAGTATATTCGTTATATATCATTAAATATTTTATAAAATACTCTTTTTACTACCTTCTAATGCATTAAATCAAAGCCTCTTCTCCGGTCTGTCCCGTACGAATCCGAATGGCATCACTTGCCGGCAAGACAAAGACTTTACCGTCGCCTGCATGATTCGTTGTATTCGCATCTACAATGGTATGCAGCAGAAAGTCCACATCTTCATCCCGTACAAACATATCAATCATTTTCTTTGCTACAAGACGCTGTCTTACCTCGCCTTCTTCATCTAAATCATACTGAATCGGTTGTTTTCCACGACCAATGACATCACGAACCGTCATGGAATGAAACCCGACTTCATTTAACGCCTTTTTGGTCACAAAATACATCTTCGGTCTGATAATCACAATAATTTCCTTCATAGATTCCTACTCCTTGTCTGTTACAGTATCTCTTCTCCGCTGCTGATTGTAATTGCTTTTTCAACTTCTGTAATAAAGATTTTGCCATCGCCATATGTTCCTGTCTTACTGGTTCTGGCTTCCTCAGAAATCGTTTTCACAACAACATTCAAATCCTGATCTTCTACCACAATCATAATCATTTCTTTCGGAATCTCATCATAATACGTATCGCCTACCTTCAATCCCTTCTGCTTGCCTTTTCCTAATACACTCATTCTGGTTGCTGCCGGAAATCCTTTTTCAATCAATTTTTCTAATACATCTTCTGCTCGTTCCGGTCTGACAATTGCCTTAATCATTTTCATGGTCTTTTCTCCTCACTCTATAATCTGTCTGTGTTTTTTCTATTCTGATTCAGAAGTCAAAGGTGCAACAAAACATAAAATACACTTTTTGCTTCCCGAATCCTGTTGTTACTCTGCATCCCAAATAATCAGTCGAACCGGTGTCGGATGATATGCATTGCATGGGTTATTTAACTGTGGACAGTTACTTATCAACACAATGGTATGCTCTAGTGCTTTCATTTCCACATATTTTCCCGGTGCAGACACGCCATCGTCAAATTTTAAGCCGCCCTCTTTAGTCACCGGAACATTCATGAAAAAATTAATATTCGGTGCCAAATCCTTCTTGCGAATCGAAACACCGGTCTGGTTACATGCTAACTGTAACAAAAAACTGTCTCTGCAATTGTGCATATCAATCTTTTCTCTTGCATAACGAACCGTATTGCTCTGAGAAGAACAGGCTCCTCCAAGCGTATCATGTCTGCCTGTCAAATCCGCTGTAATCTCAAGCAGCGGTTTTCCGGACTCTGCACGCAAGATGCTCCCCGTCGTCAAATAAATATTCTTCTGCTGCACAATCGTCTGAATCGCACTGTAATGATCTTCTGGGTTCTCTGCATCATAAAAGGTTGTATCCACAGCCTGATTGCCTTCCAAATCCAAAATCCGAAATGTCTGTCCCGGCAATAATTCATGCAGCCAGCCATCTCCTGCATTGACCACTTCGTTATAGATTGCATCTTCTATTTTCTTATCACTTTTCTGTTCAATAAATCCATACATATTCCATTCCCACCTTTCTTCTTTCATGAAAGTCCCAATAAATTGTTGTAATCCCATGTATTTTCAAATGCACGATAATTTTCTGTTCTGTAATTGACACATTCATCCAACAAATCAACCTCTGGTGCATCATACACTTCTACCGTAACAGGTACACTCGGATACGTATCTGACGGATCTAGCGGATTTGGTGTATTAGAAAGAATCAAAATAACATTCATCTCTGTACGAAGCGTAACTGTTGCCCCTTCCTTACAGTGATTTGTCTCATAATGCATACTGCCATCTTCTTCCACATAGACTTTGGAAAACAGATTGACACACGGAACGAGATCTCCTAAATCCATTCCATTTCGAACCAGTTCTACTGCAAAATTCTCATAACCGCTGCGCAGCCAGTCATTGCCCTGCTCCTGATACGTTGTCTTTCCATATTTCTCATCTGTCTGCTGTCTGCTTGTACAACCTGCAATAGAATCATGCCAGCCCAAACTATCTTCTACGATGCTTGCAAGTACTCTTCCGTTGTCACTCATCAATACATTGCCTCTGGTTAAATGTGCCGTATACTGTGCTTTGAGTGAATCCGGCATGTTATATCGTTCTGTTTTGTCAAACATATTGTACAAAAGCATAGACACATTTGCGTTGTCTCCTAATGCCTTAAAATGAATATATTTTCCTTTGCCGATATTTCCTGACCACTTTTCTCCAGGCTTTAACGTCTTTGACCATATTTTCTTCATTGAATCCTCCATTCTGAAACAAAACAAAAAGGCGCAAAAAGATAAAACTTTCTGCACCTTTGCATTTTTATAATTTATAAAATTGTTTGTTTCTGTTTGATGTTGGGTATATTGTAACATCGCTTTTTCCTGCTTACAATTGCCCAAAATAGCGATTCTCTTTGAAAAACTAGAACTATATCAAATATTTGTACCACTTTCGTTCTATAAGCGAATGGCTGCTGATAACTGACTTCTGCTCTTTACGCCTGCCTTCGTAAAAATATGATAAATGTGTTTCTTGACTGTAGATAAACTAATCACTAACTTTTCGCTAATCTCCGCATTGGTATATCCTGCAAGCAGAAACTGCATCACTTCTAATTCTCTGTCTGACAGTCTCATCTTATTTGCAAACATTTCGATATGATTTGTCTGCATTGCTTCCAATTCCTGATGTCCGTGAATCAATTTCCTTGTTATATTTCTTAGGTGTAGTTTTAATATTTCAAGAATATAAATATCTTTATCCGAAAAATCTCCCAACGACATACTGCGAAACAGATTAATTACTCCAAGTAACTCGCCGTCCTTCATCAGAATAATACCACAGCCATACGGAATATTATTTGGCTTTAGAAACTCCTTATAAAATTCTGTACCGGTTCGAATCTTTTCTTCAAACATCTGTGTATCTTTGTATGTAATCGTACTGTCTGCATAATCCATCACATAATTCAAATAATCTTTTTCGAAAAAATCATTGACATATGCATCCCACATCTCGTCTGTCATTCCGATATTTGCCGAACGCTCTGTATCAATTCTGACATGTTCGTCAAACATCAGAAAACACCCTTGTGAATACGGAATCAGCATCCGAAACAGCTTCAACAACTTCTCTGAGAAATCATTCATATTTTCTAATTCATACAATTCTAGCAGGACTTTATTAATCGTATTCCATTCATTTTCTTTTAATCGCTCATACTCCATACAATTCTTCCTTTCCGTTTGTAAATGACATTATTTTTCTTTATCAAAGTAGCATACGAAAGTGCAATTTTCAATAAATTCACACGAACTATTAATAATATCGAAAAAAATGAAGTCTGCCAGTTTTTCTGTACAGACTTCGATTTCTTCTCATTTAATTTTCAAAAGACATTTATAAAAATAACTTTGCACATTTTTTCACAATGCCAGACTGCTCTGCCAAAGAAAAGATTGTAATTCCAAATGGATTATCCTGTGTCTGTTCATTGACAAGCGGTACATCCATCGCACATAAATCAAGCAGATTACAGTGATTGGTATACAGCCCCATCTGACTGTTCGTCTCAATCGGATTATCACGCACCTGTGCTCTTGTAAACGTTCCGCCGCACGTTGGCATAATCAGCACCGCGTCTTTTAACAGCTCTCTGGTTCTTGCTTTGTATGCCTGCAGCTGATGCATTGCTTCAAAGAGCGATGCCGCTGTAAGATTCGGATTATCTCCCGACCTTAAAATCGTCTCTGTTACCGGAAAGATTTCTCCTGTATGTCCTGTCACAAATTCTCCCAAATCATTCCATCGCTCTGCCACCCACGGTCCATCATACAGAATGGATGCCGCCTGCCGCAGATAAGAACAATCTGTCTGTTCCACATGAATTCCCATTTCAAATAACTGTCTTAATGCTTCCTTCCAATACTTTTTATATTCTTTTGCAAATGGTCCAAAAAATATCGGTTCTTCCTGTGGAATATAGATTGTCTCCGGCACTGTCTGTTTCTCCTGCTCAAATCTCTTCGACCAACTGCATGCCGGATCATATCCTTTTACGATTTCATCTACAATTTCTGCATCATCCAAATTATTTGTAAATACGGTCACACAATCCAGACTTGCACACGCCGGAACCACCCCCTTTGTTGACCATGCACCAAGCGGCGGTTTGTATCCGACAATTCCATTTAACGCTGCCGGAACCCTTCCGGAACCTGCCGTATCTGTTCCCAATGCAAACGGTACGATTCCTAATGCAACTGCTACTGCAGAACCCGAACTTGAACCGCCGCTGATTCGTTCCGGACACTTTGCATTATGTACTTCTCCATAAGGACTTCGTGTTCCAACCAGTCCTGTTGCAAACTGATCTAAGTTGGTCTTTCCTACAGGAATCGCACCTGCTTCAATCAGTTTTTGGACAACTGTTGCATGTTCTGTCGGTGTATATGCATATGCCGGACATGCTGCTGTCGTTGGTATACCTGCAAGATCAATATTGTCTTTCATCGCAAATGGAATTCCCCACAGTGGATATTTTGCTTTATCTAGTTTCTGTAACCCATTTAGATATGGCGCGATCCATTCCATATCCGGTTTTGTAATCCAGATGTTATAGTCTTCATATTCTTTGGATGCTTCGATAATTTGATGAATCACTTCTGTCGGTGTATGCTTTCCACTACGGTATGCACGTTGTAATTCTTGTATCGTCATTTGAATATCCTCCTCGTTGTTGGTATATTTCATGCTTCTTTGATTTATTTCTAGCCTTGTATTGCCACTGCGAGCTGTCCCGCACCGACCTGTGCGCCTGCTTCTAAATAGACTTCTTTTACAATTCCTGCGACTGTTGCAACAACCGGAAACTCCATTTTCATACTTTCTAAGACAGCGACTTCATCACCCTTTTCAACTGTATCACCTGCCTGCACAAGCACCTTCCATACACTGCCTGGCAGCGTCGTCTTTACCCCTGTACATCCTGTTGGAACTTCTTCGATTGCAAATGGCTTCGCATCCTGTTCTTCTGAAATAAACTCATCTAATCCTTCTTTCTTCCATCTGTCCCGTTCTGCTTCAAACGCCGCTTCCTGATGATTCTTAAACTGCTTCGACTCTTCCTCAATAGATGCTAAGAATTTCTGATATTCTCCTAAATGAAACGTTGTCTCTTCAATCTCAATCTCGAATTTGCCTCGTAAGAAATCTTCTCTGTCTTGTAGAATTTCTTCCGGCGATACCGGATAGAACTGCAACTGGTCAAAGAAATTTAATAACCAAGGCTTTCCTTTCTGGAATACTTGCGTCTCCCGAAGCGGATTCCACATCTGCACGGTTCTTCCTACAAACTGATATCCTCCAGGTCCCTCCATGCCATATACGCACAGATACGCGCCACCGATACCCACTGCATTTTCCGGTGTCCACGGTCTTGCCGGATTATATTTTGTCGTTACCATTCTGTGCCTTGGATCAATTGGTGTTGCCACCGGTGCACCAAGGTATACATCTCCCAATCCTAATACCAGATACTTCGCATCAAAGACGATATTTTGTACATCATTCACAGAATCCAATCCATTGATTCTGCGAATAAATTCCGGATTGCTCGGACACCACGGTGCATTCGGACGTACCGTCTGCTGATATCTTTGTGCCGCAATCTGCGTCTGTGGATCATCCCATGACAATGGCAGACGGATAATTCTTGACGGTACGGTAATATCGGTCAGTTCCGGAAGCTGTCTGTTACATTCTAAAACGATTTCTGTCATTTCACGTGCCGTCATCTGCTCTGCATCAAAATGAATCTGCAAGGAACGAATTCCCGGTGTTAAATCAATGATATGCAGTTCTTCTTTTCGTTCCTGAATCTGATTCATCAATACATGCACACGGAAACGAATGGCAATGTCCAATTCCATTTTGCCATATTCTACCAAAATGTTATCCTCTCCATCCAACCGAATACAAATCGGTGTATCTGCCACAACTTCCTGTGCCAGAATCGCATCCTTCGCACAAATTGTTCTGTCCGGTTCTGGAAGCTGCAGCACTGTATAATTTTTCTCAAGATTTGCCTGCATCTTCTGATAGAGTGCTTCTGCCTGTGATAAATTTAACAATTGGAAACGCACCTTGTCCCCCGGATGCAGCTGTCCTAACTTCCATAATTCTGCTCTTGCTGTCGTTACCGGGCATACAAAACCACCAAGACTCGGTCCGTCTGGTCCTAACAGAATGGACTGATCTCCTGTCAAATCCAATGTACCGACTGCATATGCATTGTCATGAATATTAGAAGGATGCAGACCTGCCTCTCCTCCATCTTCCCGAACCCACTGTGGGATTGGACCATTCAGACGAATTCCGGTTCTGGCACTGTTAAAATTGACTTCATATTCGCTGTTTGTGAGCGTTTCTAAGTAGTCCGGCTTTAAATATTCTTCTGTCGGCTGTGGACCTACTAATACGCCAATTGTCCAATGATGTGTCAGTTGTGGGATATATTGTTCCGGCAGGGATTCGATGGAATCTACCATACAGTGATCAAATACACGAAGAACATCACCGGTACGAAGCGTTCTGCCTCCATGTCCGCCAAATTTACCATCGATAAAGGTTGAACGACTTCCCATAACCTGTGGCATATCAAAACCACCTGCAATTAACAGATAGGTACGCATACCCAATTCACAGGTAGAAAATGTCAATACCTGCCCCGGCATTGCATGGACAACCTGATACATGCGTACCGGTGTTCCATCTAATGTAGGCTTCATATCTGCACCCGTGATGCAAAAGCTCATCGCCGTGCGAAACTTATAACTGCCACCGCACAATGTCATCTCCAATCCTGCTGCTGTTGCATCATTTTCCAATAAACTATTCCCCAGACGGAAGTTATACGCATCCATCGGTCCACATGGTGGTACGCCAACGCCCCAATACCCAACCATTCCCGGATAATCCTGAACGGTTGTCTGTACACCGCCATCTAATACTTCTAGTGCATGTTCTTCTGGCAAGAACCCATTTAACATACCTGTATGCAGCTGTGCCTCACAATACATCGGTGTATCAAACAACGCCTTTAAATACTGTAAATTCGTTGTAATTCCATATACTCTCGACACGTCTAAGACATGGCGCATCTTACGAATGGCATCTTGTCTGTCTGTTCCATGAACGATGAGTTTGGCAAGCATCGGATCAAATAAAGATGTCACTTCAATTCCTTTCCGAATCCATGTCTCGATTCGACAATCCTTATCAAAATACACTTCGTCTACTTTACCGCTGCTTGGACGGAAGCCATTCAAACAGTCTTCTGCATAGATTCGTACTTCAATCGCATGTCCTTTCGGTGCCTGAATCTGTTCCTTTAGATTCTTTAATGAACCATCTGCTTCTTTGACCATCCACTCAACCAGATCCACGCCCATCACTTCTTCTGTAATTCCATGCTCTACCTGAAGTCTGGTATTCACTTCAAGAAAATAAAAATGTTCTTCTGTCTCGTCATATAAGAACTCTACTGTTCCGGCACTGCGGTATCCTGCGGTCTTTGCCAATCGCTCTGCCGCTGCATACATTTTTCTTCGAACTTCATCAGATATATTTGGTGCCGGACTTTCTTCTACAACCTTTTGATTTCTTCGCTGTACGGAACAATCTCTTTCACCAATGGCAACCGCTTCCCCATACTCATTTCCAAATATCTGCACTTCTACATGTCTGGAACGTGTAACATATTTCTCTAAAAAGACACCTGCATTGTTGAAATTCGCTGCTGCCAAATGACAAACTGCTTCGTATGCATCTTGTAATTCCTGCTCATTTGCACAGATTCGCATACCAATTCCACCACCGCCTGCGGTGCTTTTTAATATAACCGGATATCCAATCTGCGTGGCACGTGCAACGGCTTCTTCTACACCACTTAGCAATTCTGTTCCCGGAAGCAATGGAACATCCGCTTTCATTGCCAACGCTCTTGCTGCATGCTTTAATCCAAATGTCTCAATCTGCTCCGGTGTCGGTCCAATAAATTTAATGTTATTTTCTTCACAAAGTCTGCAAAAATCTGTATTTTCACTCAAAAAACCATATCCCGGATGAATCGCCTGTGCACCTGTCTGCTTGGCAGCTTCAATGATTTTGTTCATATCCAGATACGTTTCCTTTGCATTACCTTCTCCTAAAAATACTGCTTCATCTGCATTTTCGACATGCAGACTATCCATATCCGCCTTTGCATATACTGCAACACTGCCGATTCCCATCTTCTTTAAGGTTCTCTCAATTCTTACTGCAATTGCGCCACGGTTGGCGATTAAAACTTTATTCAACATATAAACACACTCCTTTTTTCTTTCTGTTTCGGTTTGTGGAGGAACTCTGCCTGATAGATGAAGAGGAATTTTTGACAAACGGACGACTATCAAAAAAGATAATATGAGGCTTAATCGTCCATTCGGTTGAAATTTCCCTGTTCGATATGATTGTAGCGAACCTTCCCCCTCTACCACAATTGCCCCAAATATTACTTTTTCGCACAAAAAAAGAACGAAAGTGTCATCACTTACACTTTCGTTCTATCCGTATTCCTATTTTGTTTTCTCTACTACTCCCTCTCCTGTTTTAACCAATACCACCAAGTATAATTCCAAGAATCAATACCAGAATACAAATTGGACAGTAAATATATCTGCACACCGGAAGGAAATACTTTGTAAACGGCTTCTCACGTCCTGTGTTGACCTGTTCTTCCACATACCCCTTCTTACTAATCCAGAAGAATAAAATTCCTGCAAGTCCTGCTCCCAACGGACAAATATAAATAGATAATACATCCATCCAGCCAGATACAATTCCCTGAATAAATACAGACACTACTGCACCAATACTTGCTACAATAATACAAGCCATTCTTCTCGATACGTTAAACTTCTCCTGTACTGTCGAAACTGGCACCTCGTATAAATTAATTAATGATGTAAGACCTGCAAATAATACGGCAACAAAGAAAATAATTGCAATAATTCTTCCACCTAACATTGAATGAAACAGACTCGGCAGATAAATAAATAATAATCCCGGTCCGCCCTGATTCAGCTGTGCCCCTGTTGTTGCCATCGCCGGAATAATAACAAGTGATGCCAAAATTGCTGCGATTGTATCAAACAATGCGACACGACCTGCCGATGCCGGAATATTTTCGGAATCTGACAGATACGACCCATAAATAAGCGTTCCATTTCCTGCGACAGATAATGAGAAAAATGCCTGTCCCAGCGCGAATATCCAAGTCTTCGGATTCTTTAACGCTGTCATATCAATTCGGAAAATATAATGATATCCATCCACTGCTCCCGGCTGAAATGCTACGTAAATACCCAAAATGACAAATAAACAGAAGAATAACGGCATCATCACACGATTTGCTTTCTCGATTCCACTGCCGATACCAAAAATCAAAATACTAACTGCCAAGGCCAACGCCACCAACTGCCATCCGGTATTTCCATATGCAGATGCCATCGTTCCAAAGGCTTCTCCATATTCAGCTGCTGTATTATATTTTACTGTTGAACCTGTAAATGTTCCAACGGCATATTTTACAATCCATCCCATAACAACCGTATAACCAATTGCCATGGCAAATGCTCCCAACACCGGAATGAACCCTAACAGCTCTCCAAGTCCTCTTTTTCCTCTCTGTTCACAAATTGTTCCAAACGCATTAATCGGACCAGACTTTGTCGCACGACCAAGACTCATCTCACCAATAACCCCGGTAAATCCAATTAATGCAACAAAAAAGATGTACGGAATCAAAAATGCTCCGCCACCATACAATGATACTCTCGTTGGAAACATCCATAAATTTCCCATTCCAACTGCAGACCCAATGCACGCCAGAATAAATCCACGTCTGCTTCGAAAAGACTCTCTCGATTTCATAATATTAATTTCTCCCTTTATTTTCTTCCTAACATTGTAATGATAATGACCTCTTCCATACAAAAACACCTGTCATTCCTCACTGTGCAGAAATATCTCTGCCGTCTGCATATCTTCCGGCGTTGTAACTTTGATATTCTGATACGTTCCCATCGTCACTTTGACCTTATGTGATGAATATTGTTCCACTACCATAGCATCATCTGTAATATTTCCCCGGTCAGCATCTGCAATCATCTTATCATATGATTCTCTTACCAACGGATAAGAAAATACCTGTGGTGTCTGTATCTGCCAGAGTGTACTTCTGTCTGGCGTATTTATGGCATACTTCTGTTCATCAACCACTTTTATCGTATCTTTTACCGGAACAGCTGCCACACAAGCCCCTGTCTTAATCGCATCCTGCTCACAACGTGCAATCGTCTCTGCATCAATACACGGTCTTGCACCATCATGGATAAACACAAGCGTGTCCTCTTCCTGCCAACCATTATCTGTAATAATTTCCTGTGCTGCCAAAATGCCATGATAAACCGAATAATAACGCTCTGTGCCACCTGCTACAATCTGTTCCACAGTATCAACATGATACTTTTCTATAATTTCTTTCTCACAGTAATCAATATCTTCGCTCCCAGACACTAAAATCATAGCGTCCATTCCACTGCGTTCAAATGTTGCTAATGAATAATATAATACCGGCTTGCCACATAACGGCAAATATTGTTTCGGTATATCCGATTTCATTCGGTTTCCTTTTCCACCTGCCAGTATAATTGCTATTTTTTTCACAATCTTTCTCCTATGATTCATGATTAATTTTACAAAATCCTAGATTCGCTCCCCCAATTTCAGATTCGGAACAGCATTTAAATCATAACCATGACGAACGCCATTACAGTAATCATAATATGCAGCCGAACCAATCATAACTGCATTATCTGTACATAACTTCGGGGAAGGCGAATAGAATTCTACATTTCTTTCAGCACATGCCTCCTGCATTGCTGCACGCAACGCCGAATTCGATGCCACACCGCCCGCAATGGCTAATTTTTTAATTTTTCTTTCATCTACAAGACGCATTGCCCTAGATACCAATGCTTCCACAACTGCATTCTGGAATGATGCCACCAAATTTGCTTTGTTGATTTCAATCTTTTTCATTTCACATTCATTGATATAATTTAATACCGCAGACTTAATTCCACTAAATGAGAAATCATAAGGCGAATCGTCCACATGTGCCTGTGGAAACTTAATTGCATGAGGGTTGCCTTCTTTTGCTAACTTATCAACCTTTGGTCCGCCCGGATATCCCAAACCAACAGCTCTTGCTACCTTGTCAAATGCTTCTCCTGCCGCATCATCTCTGGTTCTTCCAATAATTTCATACTTTCCATAATCATTGACCATGACAAGATGCGTATGTCCACCTGATACAACCAGTGCTGCAAATGGCGGCTCTAATGTCGGATTTTCTACATAATTTGCTGAGATATGTCCTTCAATGTGATGTACACCAACAAGCGGCTTCTTCGTTGCAAATGCAATTGCCTTTGCTTCTGCTACACCTACTAATAATGCACCAACAAGTCCTGGTCCATATGTTACACCGATTGCTGTAATATCATCTAAGGTAACATTTGCATCAGTCAATGCTTTTTCAATAACCGGATTGATATTTTCAATATGCTTTCTGGATGCAATCTCCGGTACAACACCGCCATATAAGGTATGAATATCAATCTGTGTATTAATGACATTGGATAATACTTCTCTGCCGTTTTTTACTACTGCTGCTGCCGTTTCATCACATGAACTCTCTATTGCAAGTATGAGTACATCTTCTTTTGCCATTTCTTCCTCCATATTCCGTAACTTAGGGATGATTATCCACTAACCGATAATCACCCCTAAATATTCTTTACTACGATTCTATTTTCTATTTAACACTTGTAGACCCCTGGTCTTCATCTGACAATTCCCAATAAAGAATCTTCCATCTTCCAGAATCATCTTTACGCAATCTAAACTTTGTATAAGAATAAATCAGATTATTTTTTTCACGAATATAATATAATGTCATAATCGAAGCATATTCTCTATTCTCCAATGTCTGATATTTAACACTGTTACTGGTATCAATCTGGTAATCAGAAATGTATCGATTTGCCTTCTTATATTCTTTGACTTCTTTTTTCAATTCCGTTAAAAACTGCTCATCTGTCTGCTTGCTCTTTAATTCATCATCAAATAACAATCTTGCCTGTTTCCCCAGCTTTTCAACGGTTTCTTCTGAATTATCTGTATTGTAATATTGTTTGGCGATGCGCATATAGAACTTAATAACTTCTTTTGGCGATTCCGGATAATTCTTCTGCAAATCCCTCGTTATCAATTCTGCTACCTCCTGATTCGTAACAGATTGATCCGTCGCATCTGATGACGGTGTCTTATTCGACAGATAATAATAGTATGCCAAAGCACCAATAACCATCGTTAAAATGACAGCTGTAATCTTTACATATTTTTTGTTCATAATATGCCTCCCATCCCAAACACATCTTCTTATTTATTCTTCATCTTCAAACAGCAATTCTGCCGTTCTTCCATCCGAACCTAATGATGCATTTGCATAAATTTTACGAATACTATCTATATAATCTATCGGCCGAACCAGCGATGGACTAAAGTGTGTAAGCCACATTTCACGTACATTTGCCTGTTTTGCAATCTGCGCAGCCTCCTTAAAGGTCATATGTTTATATTCTTTTGCTTTCGCCTCTTTTCCCTTTTCCCCATACATCCCTTCACAAATAAAGAGATCTGCACCTTCTGCATGCTCTGCAATTGATGGAACAGGCCGTGTATCCGTACAATACGTCATGCGAATTCCTTTTCTTGGTGCTCCCATAACCATATCCGGTGTGTAAACAACGCCATCCATCTCGACTGTATTTCCATGCTGTAACTTATTCCATGCACGCTGCGGAATATTCTGGCTCATCGCTCTTGTCACATCAAACTTGCCAATTCTTGGAATATCAATGGTATAACCGTAACATGGAACCGCATGCTGCACTTTAAATGCCGTAATCTGATACCCCTTAATCTGAACTTTTTCTTCCGGTGCACTTAATTCAATAAACTTTAATTCATATGGCAATTCCGGTGCAATTGTCCTTAAGGCTGCTACAACCTTTGATAATCCCTTTGGACCTATCAGTGTAATAGGTTCTGTTCTGTCCGAATTACCAATGGTTAATAATAATCCCGGTAATCCACTGATATGATCTGCATGGTAATGTGTAAAACAGATGATATCAATCGGATGAAAACTCCATCCCTTCTCTTTTATTGCAATCTGTGTTCCTTCACCACAATCAATTAACAGACTACTGCCGTTATATCTCGTCATACAGGCAGTCAGCCATCTGCCCGGCAACGGCATCATTCCACTGGTTCCTAACAAACATACGTCTAACATTTTTATTTCCTATCTATATCATTTTCTCTGTATTTATCTGAACAAATTCCATATTTTCACTAAAATTATTTCATTTTTGACATTACAATCGCATCTTCAACCGGACGCTCATAGAACCGCTTTCGCTTCCCAATATTAGAAAATCCCAATTGTTCATAAAGTGCAATTGCACCTGTATTACTTTCTCTAACCTCTAAGAAAAATACAGTTACACTCTTTTCTTTTGCACAGCTTTCAAGTTCCTGTAACAATGCCTTTGCAATTCCCTGTCTTCTGTATTCCGGTGCCACTGCTACATTGGTAATATTGCCCTCTCCTAACACCGTCCACATTCCACAATAACCTGCAATATGGCCATTCATTCTGCACACAAGGTATACATTTTCCTGTGTTGTACACGCATCCAAAAAAGACTTTTCCGACCACGGCAAAGAAAAAATCTGTTGCTCAATCGCTGCAACATCTGCCACATCATCCGCTGTCATCGGCATAATCTGATACTTATCCATGCTGTTCTGCCCGTTCTCTTTCTGCCTGTGAAGGTCTTAAATAATCCGGCTTAACCCTTGCTGCATCCGTATATTCGCCCTTATCTGCACGAACAATTCCTGCCATCGCCACACTTCCTGCACGCTGTGTACGCAGATGTGCCGGTGCATATGTATATTCTACACTTAAATGTTCTGACAAATAATCCTTTGCTGCATCAATTCCATCTCCTGTAAATACAATCGGAGCAGTCTGTTTGTTACAGATTTCACATACTTCTTCAAATGATAACTGATCGCTGTCATGAAGTGTCTCAAGCTGCCCATCTTTACCAAATTGATACATTCCCATATACAAATGACTTCTTCTTGCATCCATAATCGAGCAGATTATCTGCTTTGTTCCTGTTCCATAGAAATTATATGCCATCGCTTCTAACGTCGGTACTTCTACCATCTTTGCCCCTGTTGCAAGGGCAATTCCCTTGCCCGTTGCCACACCAATACGCAAACCTGTAAAAGACCCCGGTCCAACCGATACTGCAATCGTATCAATACTATTTACATCCACATCCGTCATTTTGCAGATTTCATCAATCATCGGCAAAAGTGTCTGTGAATGTGTCTTTTTATAATTCATTGTATATTCTGCTGTGAGTACTTCATCTGTGACGATTGCCACAGATGCCGTTACAGCCGAACTTTCAATCGCTAGAACTCTCACGTTTATACTTCCTTTCTGAAGTTTCTTACTCTTCTATTGTTATTTTACGATAGGAAAATCCTTTTTCCAAGTCCTTTTCAATAGTAATCTGAATCGTATCTTCCGGTAATAATTCTTCAATCAGATTGCCCCATTCGACAAGACACACGCCATCTCCAAAGAAATATTCTTCGTATCCTAATTCGTCCATTTCTGAAATATCCGCAATACGATATACATCAAAATGATATAATGGAAGTCTGCCCTCTTCATAGACCTGAATAATCGTAAATGTCGGACTGTTAATCGGTTCTTCAATCCCAAGTCCCTTTGCAAACCCCTGTGTAAATACGGTCTTACCCACACCTAAATCTCCATCCAGACGATAAATCTGACCGGAAACGGCACGTTGTCCTAATTCATATCCTACTGCAAATGTTTCTTTTGCATCAAATGTTTCCTTTACCATATTGTTCTCCTGTCTGAATTGCCTTTTTCTGGTTTAATTTCAACTGGAATGGCTTGAGTTTTTCGCTTGCAATATCCAGAAATGCTTCTGTCTCACTTCCTACACATCGAAGCGGCAAAATATTTGCACGAACGGAAGTCATATATAATACCAGACTCTTTCCTGTACATTTTATCTGATATAAATCTTCCCAAAACAAATCCTCTGTAACATCCTTCTGTGTCAGTGAAATCTTTTCAGGTGTTACTACATAATGAATCGGCTCCTGAAATGCCTCCACCTGTTTCATCTGCTTCTTTACCTTACGCTTCATATCAATTGGTGTATACACTGTAAAGAATAAGCCAAAAAATCCCATCATTAAAATATATGAGATGTTATATTTATTTACAATAGAAAATGCACAGATAATCAACGCTACAATACCAAACAGGAATCCTGCAACGCCTCCCACACTGTGATAATTGTGATAGACCTTAAAATTCATCAAATCCTGCTCTGTAATTGTTGCATCAAATGTAATGCATTTTTCATTCTGAACCTGTTGTGTCTCCATACATTTTACCTCAATTACTTTCTTTTATCTTAATATAAGATACATCCTCTTTTCCTGTGAAATGAAAGCAGCATTTTATACGTATTCTTACGTATGTACTTTTTCACAAACTATTTATGCTTTTTAACATACTTTCCTTATATATTAACGCATAAACTTTGACAAACCGGAAAGATTCAATCCATCCTGCTTCTGTTTACGACGATTGTCATTCTTTCGATTGCCCGATGTATTCTTTCTGTCACCAAACTTCTTTGTTCCCATCTTCTTTGCTTCTGATTCATCCAAAATCATTGACAAACCAATGCGTGCCTTCGCTACATCAACATCAATGACACGTACGTCGACAATGTCTCCAACACGCACTACATCCAATGGATGCTCTACACGCTTATTTGCACACATCTGTGAAATATGTACAAGGCCATCCTGGTGTACACCGATATCTACAAATGCACCAAAATCGATAACATTTCGAACCGTTCCTTTTAAAATCATTCCTGGTTGTAAGTCTTCCATATTCAAGACATCTTTTCTTAGGATTGGCTTTGGCATCTCATCTCTTGGATCTCTGCCCGGCTTTTCTAATTCTTTGATAATATCTGTAAGTGTCATCTCACCAATACCGAGTTCTTCTGCCATCTTCTGAATATTTTCGACTTTGCCCTTTAATCCAATCAGTTCTCCAGAAGTAATCGAATTGCAATCATATCCCATCAACTCTAATAACTTCTTTGCAGCTTCATAGCTTTCCGGGTGTACACTTGTGGCATCTAATGGATTCTCTCCACCTGTAATACGCATAAATCCGGCACACTGCTCAAATGCTTTTGGTCCTAACTTGGAAACTTTTAAAAGCTGCTTTCTATTGGTAAATCTGCCATTTGTTTCACGATAATCTACGATATTTTTTGCAACCGTCTTTGAAATACCGGAAATATATGCAAGCAGAGAGGCTGATGCTGTATTCAAATCCACACCAACTTTATTGACACTGTCTTCCACAACACCTGTTAATGTCTCTGTCAGTTTCTTCTGGTTCATGTCATGCTGGTACTGACCTACACCAATAGACTTTGGCTCAATTTTAACAAGCTCTGCAAGCGGATCCTGAACTCTTCTTGCAATCGATACGGCACTTCTTTGTGCTACATCAAAATCTGGGAATTCTTCTGTTGCCAACTTACTTGCAGAATATACAGATGCACCTGCCTCATTGGTAATCACATAATCCACATCTGTCAGATTTCTTTCTTTAATCATATCTGCAATAATCTGCTCAGATTCACGGGAAGCAGTACCATTTCCGCAAGAGATTAAGGAAACGTGATACTTACGAATCAGTTTCTCTACCTCATCTTTTGATTCTTCTACACGATTATGTGGTGCTGTCGGATAAATAACCTTTGTATCTAACACTTTGCCTGTCGCATCAACAACGGCTAATTTACAGCCTGTACGAAATGCCGGATCCCATCCTAAGACAGTCTTACCTGCAATTGGCGGCTGAAGCAGCAGCTGCTCTAAGTTCTTACCAAACACCTTGATTGCCCCATCTTCTGCAACTTCTGTTAAATTGCTGCGAATTTCACGCTCAATCGCTGGCGCAATCAGTCTGTCATATGCATCTGCAATGGTTTCTTTTAATACATCTGTCGTATATGTATTATCTGAAACAAGAATCTTCTTCTCTAAATATCTGCAAATACGTTCCACCGGTGCTTCAATTTTGATTGTTAAAATTTTCTCAGACTCTCCACGATTCATTGCAAGAATACGATGTCCCGGAACGGTTGCAAGTGCTTCACTATATTCATAATACATCTCGTAAACAGATTCTGCTTTCTCATCCTTTGCAGCAGACACAATCTGTCCTTCCTTCATCGTAATTTCACGAATATAAGTTCTATAATCTGCCACGTCCGAAATCTGTTCTGCAATAATATCCATTGCTCCTGCAATTGCATCTTTCGCCGTCTTTACTTCCTTACCTTCTTCCTCTGATAAGAAATCGGCTGCCAATTCCTCTAACGGCTGTGTTACATTCTGTGCAAGAATCATCTCTGCAAATGGCTCTAATCCCTTTTCTTTTGCAATGGTTGCTCTCGTTCTTCTCTTTTGCTTATACGGACGATATAAATCTTCTACAAGTACCATCGTCTCTGCTGCAAGAATCTGTGCCTGTAACGCTTCTGTCAGCTTTCCCTGTTCTTCAATGCTTGCTAGTACCTGTGTCTTACGGTCTTCTAAGTTTCTCAAATATTTTAATCGTTCATCTAAGTTACGCAGCTGCTCATCATTCAATGCACCTGTTACTTCTTTTCTATATCTGGCAATAAATGGAATCGTACAGCCTTCATCAATCAGCTGGACTGCCGCCTGCACCTGACTAACCTTTACCTGTAACTCTTCCGCTATTTTTTTTGTAATGTCCATGTTTTTCTAACCTCGTGTCTCTTTGTATATCCTTGTGCTGATTTCCTTTTATCATAGAATTCTATGAAACCGCCAAAAAATCAGTCTATCTTGTATTATAACAGTTTTTATGGGGTTTATCAATATTTTGTGGCGGAACACAGCCAGATAGATGCATGGGATTTTTTGTAATTTTACCACCTTGCTCTGTGGTTATTTTATCATATTTAATAAAGACAAGAACCAGAGCCGCTTAATCTCCTGCCTACCAACAAGACACATCACACACTCTGGTTCTTTCACACTTATATTTTATTTTTAACAACAACTGTATTAAAACAATTGTTCTCTTACAAATCCCCTGCAGGCATTCCCATCGAATTCGACAACTCCTGAATTGCCTGAACAAGCTCTGGATTTTGTAGCATAGATAACATCATCGCAAAGAACAACAGACTTAAACACACACCGACAATACCTAAACACAATCCTGCTACACCTTTTCCTTCAAATCTTCCTGCACGACTGCGTGCCAATACTGCAAGCACAATGGATACGACAGACAGTGGCACACCTAAGAAATACAACATAGATGTAAGTATTCCAATAATTCCAAACAGAATCGACCAACCGCCTAATGAATCCTTTTGTCGTATTGGCATCTGATTGTTGTTCCTAACATCCTTATCCTGTTCCTGCTGACGATTCCAGTCGAAGTGATTATCCTCATTCTGATTGCTGTTATAGCTATCTCTTTCATCTTCATCAAAATCAAAATATCCCATAGTTTTACTCCATTCGTATGTTATCTAATTAACAATCTCCTGGAACAAATGCTGCATAAATTGCTTTTACAGCGTCATTGAAATACTTATTACGAACACCGATAATGATATTTAACTCACTTGACCCCTGATCAATCATTTTAACATTAACCTTTGCATCTGCAAGTGCTGTAAAAATCTTACCTACAATACCTGAACGATTCTTCATTCCACGACCAACAACTGCAATCAGTGCAAGGTCTGATTCTAATTCAAGAACATCCGGCTTTACAACTCTGTGTAACTCTGCAAGAACCTTCTGTTCCTTTTCTACGAATTCATCCTGATGAACGAACACTGTCATTGTATCAATACCTGATGGCATATGCTCAAATGAGATACCATTGTCTTCAAATACCTGAAGAACTTTTCTTCCAAATCCAATTTCTGAATTCATCATATCCTTATCGATACTGATTGATACAAATCCCTTCTTACCTGCAATACCTGTAATCGTGCAATCCGGAATACTACATGTTGTTTCAACAATCATTGTACCCTTGTCTTCCGGTGCATTTGTATTACGGATATTGATTGGAATTCCTTCTTTACGAACCGGGAAGATGGCTGATTCATGCAATACAGAAGCTCCCATGTATGATAACTCACGTAATTCCTTATAAGTAATAACTGTAATTGGCTGTGGATTCTCAACGATTCTTGGATCTGCTGCTAAGAAGCCAGATACATCTGTCCAGTTCTCGTATACATCTGCCTTCAACGCTCTTGCAACGATAGAACCTGTTACATCTGAACCACCTCTTGAAAATGTCTTTACAGCACCATTTGGCATTGCTCCATAGAAACCTGGAATAACTGCCGATTCTGTTGCAGCAAGACGCTCTGCCATAACCTGATTTGTCTTTTCTGCATCAAATTCTCCATCTTTATCAAAGCAAATAACAGTTGCAGCGTCAACGAATTCGTATCCAAGGTAATTTGCCATGATAATACCATTTAAATACTCGCCTCTTGAAGCTGCATAGTCCTTACCTGCAAGTGCAGAGAACTTCTTCTTAATTGTTTCAAACTGTTCATCAAGAGATAACTTTAAGCCTAAGCCTTTGATAATCTCATTATAGCGTTCTTTGATTGCCTTTAACTGCTTATCAAAATTCTTACCGGCTTCTGCCTCTGCATAACACTTATACAGCATATCTGTTACCTTTGTATCGTCTGAGAAACGCTTTCCCGGAGCTGACGGTACTACATATCTTCTGCTGTCATCTGCATGAATAATATTTCCAACCTTCTTAAACTGTTCTGCACTTGCAAGGGAACTTCCACCGAATTTTACTACTTTAACCATTTTTATTTCCTTCCTCATGTTATAACGAATGTATATCACACTTTTTATTCAAAATGTGAACCGCTACATTATTTTATAATATTATAAATGTCAAATCAACGATATTTTTGTTATTTTATTCACAAATAAACGCAGCCCTTATTTTTCAAACAAATGATTGATAATCGTATGACCTTCTGCTACATAATTACCGCTTTCTTCTGCTTCTTTCTCATTATAATGCCATGTATGGGACTGTTTTGCCGTGCTGTCATATAACATATATGGAACAGGGTCTGCAACATGTGTACGAATTGCTACCGGTGTTGGATGATCCGGTAATACCAACATACGGAAATCCACGCCTGCTGCTTCTAACTTGTCTGTTACTCTCTTGATAATGCGTTCATCAAGATTTTCAATTGCCTGAACTTTGCGTTCATAACTGCCCTGATGTCCCATTTCATCCGGTGCTTCCAAATGAATATATGCAAAATCACAATTCTGATTTACCAATGCATCAAATGCCGCATCTGCCTTTCCTTCATAATTCGTATGAAGTCCGCCATTGGCTCCTTCTACTTCAATGACCTTCATATCTGCACCAACTGCAATCCCTTTGAGCAAATCAACCGCAGAAATCATCGCACCTGTATGACCTGTCTTTTCTACAAATGGTGAAAGCATCGGTCTTGTGCCTGCTCCCCAGAACCAGATAGAATTCGCAGGATTCAAACCGTTCTTCATACGTTCCTGATTGATTGGATGATTTGCAAGAATATCATAACTTTTCTTCATCATGTCACGAAGTGCAGCATCTGCCGGCAAATACTTTCCAATCTTCTGTCCTAATACATCATGCGGAGGTGTCAGTTCTACAACCTCTCCCTTGTCCCAGATTGTCAAATGTCTGTAACTTGTTCCAACGTAGAATTTATAAATATCATTTTCTAATTCCTTACGAACTGCTTCTAACAGCACTGCTGCGTCTTCTGTTGAAATTTCACTGGAACTGTGGTCAATAATTGTCTTTTCTTCATATGGAAGATCATCTGTTGATACTGTAACAATATTGCAGCGAAGTGCTACATCTGTTGTCTTCATATCTACACCGATGCTCAATGCTTCCAATGGAGAACGTCCCGTATAATATTCCTTTGGATCATATCCTAATACTGATAAATTTGCTGTATCACTTCCCGGTGCCATTCCATCTGGAATCGTATGTACCATTCCAATTTCTGACATTGCTGCAAAATGATCCATTGTTGGTGTTTTTGCATACATCAATGGTGTCTGATTTCCTAACTCAGGGATGTTCTTGTCTGCCATTCCATCTCCAAGGACGATTAAATACTTCATAATTTTCTCCATTCTATCCCATTTATATTTTGATCATTCTATTTTCATAACCCGCTTATCAAAAATTTCACAACCAATTTCATTTGTCCATATCATTGTAAAATCTTTCTAAGCAAATATATCGAATTCCTGCATAGTGTATACTGCCGATTTCTGATTGTATACAAAATACATTTACATTTTTAATTTATGAAAGGCTTGTCTTGTCAAGACGAATACGATTAATCATATCCACATTGGCTGCTGCCTCGTTGAATGCCTTCTCTGTCATTGGTGCTGTCACAAAACCGAATTCTCCATCAATTCCTTCTACTTCTACAACATCAATATCGCCAAATGCTTTCTCGACTTCTGCTAAGTTCTTATCTACGCTGCCCTTTACTCGAACAAAGAAATAACGCTCTACATCATTAATGTCACCAAGCTGCATCTTTTCTGATGTCCATACTGTCATAACATTTGTTCCCTTATGCTTTACACAGTCCACAACGTCTGCTACAACCGCACTTGCTGTTGGTAACTTACCGGCACCTGCACCAAAGAACATTACATCTCCGATTACATTTCCATTGATATAGATACCGTTTAACACGTCATTTACATTATATAATGGATGTGTTGCATCAATTAAAAACGGTGCTGTAATTGCATAAACCTTATCACCAATCTTCTTGCTTGTTCCAAGTAACTTCACAACACAGCCTAACTTCTCAGCATACTTAAAATCTTCTGTTGAAATCTTTGTAATACCTTCTGTACATACCTCTTCAAAGTTTACCGTTGAACCAAACGCAAGTGATGTAAGAATGGCAATCTTACGACAAGCATCATATCCTTCTACATCTGCTTCCGGATTACGTTCTGCATAGCCTAATTCCTGTGCCTCTTTTAACACATCTTCATAAGAACTTCCTTCTTTACTCATCTTTGTTAAAATGTAGTTGGTTGTACCATTTAAGATACCTGTAATCTGCGTAATTTCATCTGCTGTCAATGACTGATTCAATGGACGGATAATTGGAATACCGCCTCCAACAGATGCTTCAAACATGAAGTTTAAGTTTCTTGCTTTGGCCATTGCAAGTAATTCCGGTCCATGTGCTGCAACAAGTGCCTTATTCGATGTACATACACTCTTGCCGGCTTCTAATGCTTTCTTTACAAATGTAAATGCAGGTTCGATTCCGCCCATTACCTCAACAACAACGTCTATTTCAGGATCATTGATAATAATATCTACATCATGAACGATTTTTTCCTGAATCGGATCTCCCGGAAAATCTCTCAAATCTAATACGCTCTTAACCTCTACTTCTTCTCCAGCTCTTTTTGCAATGGAAGCATAATTTGTTTCAATTACCTCAACTACACCAGAACCTACTGTACCATAACCTAATACTGCAATCTTTGCCATCTTACTCTTCCCCTTCTGTGCTTTATTCCCTACTTAAAATCTTCAAATAACGAACGCCTGTAAGCTGCTCTATTTCTTCAATCATCTTTGACGAATCTCCTGTTGTTGGCAGGATATCCACACTTAATGTCAGCGATGCAACACCATTAACAGGTATTGTCTGATGAATTGTTAAAATATTCGCCTGAAACTGCGCTACCGTCTTTAATACAAGCGATAGCAACCCCGGTTCATCATCCATTGATAAGACAAATGTAATTGTTTTGCCTTTTACATTATCCCGAAATGGAAAAATATCATCCTTATACTTATAATAAGAACTTCTACTGATACCGAGCTGATCTGTTGCATCTGCAATAGAACATCCCTTTGTCTCAATCAGTCTATTCGCTTCTGCTACCTTGAGCAATACCTCCGGCAAAGCCTTCTGCTTTACCACATAATACTTAATATTGTCTTCCACACGATTCTCCATCATTTTTCTCATCTCTTTGTCTGTCTGTGACAGACAGTTGTTTTTTAGTGTACGCCGTACAAATACAACTGTTCGTCATAAAAAGAATACTATCATATTATCCAGATAATTGCAACCCTAAATCCATGCAAAACTATGCGTCAACATTGAATATTTCTGCAATATACCTTCTCTTTTACATAATGCACATCCTTAGCGCATTTTCATAGTATAAAAATAAAGTTTCCTATAATATAAAAGAGAGAATCCACAGCTGTTATATAAAACAACTATAGATTCTCTATCATTTCTATTTATTCATTTGTTTCACGGCCAAAAATACTGGCAAAATAACGCATCCTGTCAATATGCTGCTGTGTCAGTGCACCCTTGTTCATACGCCATTTCCAATTATCTCCTAATGTTGATGGTGTATTCATACGCGCCCAGTTTCCAAGTCCTAAAATATCCTGAACAGAGAAAATGACAAGATTGGCGACACTGCCATAAGCTAAGCGAAATACATTATCCACCATCTTATCCTTATCTCTCGTATCGAGATATTCATATGCATATCCTAATTCCCAGTCGTTGTGTTCTTCAAAATATCCCATCAACGTCTCATTATCATGCGTTCCGCCATATACGACACTATTTTGTGTATAATTATATGGAAGATGTGGATTCTTTCTATCCCCACCAAATGCGAACTCAATGACTTTCATACCCGGATAATTATTTTCTTCCAGTAACTCACCGACTTCCGGAACAAATACGCCCAAATCTTCTGCAATAATTTTCTTATCTCCAATAGATTCGTTAATTGCCCGGGTGAGCTTCTTTCCCGGTCCTTTATGATATTCTCCCTGTCTTGCATCCGGCATATCTGCTGGAATCGCATAATATTTAACCATTCCAATAAAATGGTCAATTCGAATCACATCATAATATGTGGCTGAACGCTCCATACGTTTGCGCCACCATGTGAAATCATCCTTTTCAATGACATCCCAATCATATAATGGATTGCCCCATTTCTGTCCAAGATCTGAAAACGCATCGGGCGGCACACCTGCTACATCAACACACGCAAGGTCTTCATCCAATTGAAAATCTTTCGTATGTGCCCACACATCTGCACTATCATATCCCATATAAATCGGAATATCACCAATCAGCTCAATTCCTTTGTCATTGGCATATTTTTTCACTGCCATCCACTGATAATCAAATGCATATTGTACAAATACCCAAAATCCGATTTCTTGTTTCAAAAGTGTATGATACTTATCTAAGCCTTCCTGTGTTCGAAAACGAATATCATCATCCCATTCAGACCATGCAATACCTTCAAAATGATTCTTGACAGCCATAAATAATGCATAATCATCTAACCAATAACCATTCTTTTTCTGAAACTGTTCATAATTTTGTGCATTGATAAATTCATTTTGTGCTTCTTTGTTCTCAAGTTTCTCCTGAAAACGACGATATGCATCCTGCAATACCGGTATTCTTGTGTTGTAGAGTTTCTCATAACTTACATAACTCTCATTCCCAAGTCCAATATCTCTGTTATCTGCGTAACTTCCTCGCAATGCATCTTCTTCTGATACCTGGACCGGCACGCGTCCATCCCCCCAGTCTTTTGAGAGCAATTCCGACTTATAAAGCAATCCTTCTTCTACCAGCAGGTCTAAATCAATAAAATATGGATTACCTGCAAATGCAGAATACGACTGATACGGACTATCTCCATATGTTGTTGGTCCCACCGGCAATACCTGCCAGTATTTATGATTACATTGTTTGATAAAATCCACAAATGCATATGCCTCAATTCCCAATGTTCCAATTCCATAAGGCGACGGAAGACTGCTGATAGGCATTAATATACCGGCACTCCGGCTAAATGGCTCCATTATCCCCATACCATTCTCCATTTCTGAATACACTTATATTTACTACGATTACTGTACAGATTCTGTAATTGTCTTAACACGATGCAATTCTTCTTCTGTTAATAATTTATCAATATCCAATAAAATAACCAATCCACTGTCTAAGTTTGCAACCCTGTCTAAATACTGTAACTCTGCTGATTTTAACATCGAAGGCATCTGAACAATTTTCTCTTTTGGAATATCATTAATTTCAAGAACTGCATCTACACCTAATGCAAGTGCAATTCCATTCATTCTAACAATAATTGAATTTTCGCTAACACCTGTATCCGGCATATTAAACTTTTTCTTAAGACTATATACTGGAACAACTTCTCCACGTAAGTTAATAATACCATTAATATATGTTGTTGCATTTGGAACGGGTACAACCTGAATTTCTTTTTCAATCCCCTGTACTCTGTTGATATCAATTCCAAACATTTCATCATTCAATTTAAATATTACCGGTTTAATATAATCTGCCATATTATATACTCCTTTTCTTCTGATAAGACTACTTGCTGACGATTAAAATAATCCCTTTTGTCTTTCATTCCTGTTCACAATATATCACGATTCGCACTTCCCGATTTCTTCGAAATCTATCGTGATAGCCATTCGCCGCTCGCTAACACTCATTATATCATATATATACTCGAAAAGTTCTATAGATAAACACTCCCCATCTATGATTCAATCTCATTACTTTTTATGCTTGTTGCAGTCAAATATGCATTGATAAATGGATCAATGTTGCCATCTAATACACTCTGTGCATTTCCGATTTCCTTATTTGTTCTGTGATCCTTAACCATAGTATACGGCTGTAACACATAGCTTCGTATCTGGCTTCCAAAATTAATATCTTTGATATCTCCACGAATATCAGATGTCTTTTCCGCATTTTCCTGCTGCTTCAACAAATACAGCTTTGCCTTTAACATCTGCATGGCTTTGTCTTTATTCTGATGCTGTGAACGCTCATTCTGACATTGAACGACAATTCCTGTCGGCAAATGCGTAATTCGAATTGCCGAAGATGTCTTATTAATATGCTGACCACCCGCACCACTAGAACGGTATGTATCAATTCTTAAATCATCATCGTTAATCTGAATATCAATATCTTCGTCAATATCCGGCATAACATCACAGGATACAAACGATGTCTGCCGCTTGCCTGCTGCATTAAATGGCGAAATACGAACAAGACGATGCACACCATGTTCTGACTTTAAATGCCCATATGCATTTTCACCGGATATTTCAATCGTAACGGACTTAATTCCAGCTTCTTCACCTTCCAGATAATCAATGGTTTGTGTTGTATAACCTTTGCTCTCTGCCCATCTTGTATACATACGGAATAGCATCTGACACCAGTCACAGCTCTCTGTTCCACCTGCTCCTGCATGTAATGTCAGAATTGCATTATTTTTATCATATTCTCCCGAAAGAATTGTTTCAATTCGAAGATTTTCTAACTTTTCTTCAAACGAAGTCACCTCAGACTCTATATCCGGAAGCAATGACTGGTCATTTTCCTCTTCTGCCATCTCTATAAGAACCTTAATATCTTCCACAGACTGTTCCAGTTCATCATATTTTTCAAAAGCATCCTTCAGACTTTTTAACTCTTTCATTGCTTTCTGTGACTTATCTGTATCGTCCCAAAATCCAGGAGCTTCCATATCTGCTTCAAGCTCCTCAATTCTTTTTTTCTTATTATCCAAATCCAATGCCTTTTTAATTTCTGCCAATGGCTTGTCATATCCAGAAAGCCTGTACCGATACTGATCTAATTCTACCACTTCTATCTATTCTCTCTTCCTAAATTCTTTCTATTACAAAGCTGTCTCTATGCCTGTCTGCCACAACAATTCTTGTACTTTAGACCACTTCCACATGGGCATGGATCATTTGGATATACTTTCTTATCTGTACGCTTCACAGGTCCTTTTACAGATGGTCCTTCATCTTTATTGGTTCCTGTTGCTTTCGCAACCTGTTCTCTTTCAACCTTCTGTTCTACCTGAATATGCATTAACAGACGAACCGTATCTTCCATAATTCCCTGTGTCATTGCATCAAACATATCGTAACCCATAATCTTGTACTGAACAACAGGATCTCTCTGACCATATGCCTGAAGACCTATACCCTGCTTTAACTGATCCATATCATCGATATGATCCATCCACTTTCTGTCAATCACCTTCAACAATACAACACGTTCAATTTCACGAATCTGTTCAGGCTCTGTAAAGAGTGCTTCTTTGTCTTCATACATCTGAATTGCTTTTTCTTTTAACTCATGAATCAGTTCATTCTTATTATGAATATTTTCCTGATACTGAATCGGCTCAAATGGAATCGTTGACAGCATCAATTCATTTAACTCTGTGTAATCCCATTCTGAACTGTCCCTATCTTCACTAATGCATCTGTTTACTGTATTTTCAACAAAATCCGTAATCATCTTGATAACAGAATTGCGCATGCTCTCTCCATCAAGGACACGCTTTCTTTCTGCATAAATGATTTCTCTCTGTTCATTCATAACCTGATCGTATTCTAACAGACGGCTGCGGACACCATAGTTATTCGTTTCAATTTTCTTTTGTGCTCTTTCAATTGCACTGCTAAGCATCTTATGCTCAATTTGTTCATGCTCATCCACACCAAGTGTATTAAAGATGTTCATCAAACGTTCCTGACCAAACAGACGCATCAAATCATCTTCCAAAGAAATGTAGAAACGTGATTCACCCGGATCACCCTGTCTACCTGCACGACCTCTCAACTGGTTATCAATACGTCTTGATTCGTGACGCTCTGTACCGATAATCTTTAAACCGCCTAATGCAAGTGCTTCCTCATCAAGTTTAATATCTGTACCACGGCCGGCCATATTTGTCGCAATCGTTACAGCCTTATGCTTACCTGCTTCTGATACAATCTCAGCTTCTAATTCATGGAACTTTGCATTCAATACTTTATGCGGAATTCCTCTTTTCTTGAGCATATCACTAATCAGCTCTGATGTATCAATGGTAATTGTACCAACAAGAACCGGCTGTCCTTTTTCATAAGATTCTGCAACAGAATCAACAACTGCCTCAAACTTTGCTTTCTTTGTCTTATATACAACATCATTGAGATCCTTACGAAGAATTGGCTTATTGGTAGGAATCTCTACAACGTCCATATTGTAGATTTCTCTGAATTCCTTTTCTTCCGTAAGTGCTGTACCAGTCATACCGGCCTTCTTTTCAAATTTATTAAAGAAGTTCTGGAATGTAATCGTAGCAAGTGTCTTACTTTCTCTCTTAACTTTAACATGTTCCTTTGCTTCGATTGCCTGATGAAGACCATCTGAGAATCTTCTACCTGCCATAATACGACCTGTAAATTCATCTACAATCAACACTTCATCATCTTTAACAACATAATCCTTATCTCTAAACATCAGATTATGTGCGCGAAGTGCCAATGTTACATTATGCTGAATCTCAAGATTTTCCGGATCTGCATAATTATCAATATGGAAGAACTTTTCAACCTTATGAACGCCCTGTTCTGTAAGATTTACAATTTTATCTTTCTCATTGACAATAAAGTCACCATCTTCTTCTATCTCTTCCTGCATCAGTGCCTGCATCTTTGTCATCTCGCCCTTGAATTCACCACGTTCTAACTGTCTTGCAAGCACATCGCACAATTCATACAATTTTGTAGACTTACCACTCTGTCCTGAAATAATCAAAGGTGTTCTCGCTTCATCAATCAGAACAGAATCGACTTCATCGATGATACAATATTTCAATCCGCGCAATACAAGCTGTTCCTTATAAATTGCCATATTATCACGCAGGTAATCGAATCCCAATTCGTTATTTGTTACATATGTAATATCACAGGCATATGCAGCCTTTCTTTCTTCATCTTTCAAATCATGTAAAACAATACCTACACGCAAGCCTAAGAATTCATGAATCTTACCCATCCATTCAGCATCACGCTTGGCAAGGTAATCATTAACTGTAACGATAAGAACCCCTTCTTCTGTGAGGGCATTCAAGTATGCAGGAAGTGTTGATACAAGTGTCTTACCTTCACCTGTTCTCATCTCAGCAATACGTCCCTGATGTAATACAATACCACCGATAATCTGCACTCTGTAATGTTCCATACCAAGTACACGCTTGCCGGCTTCACGAACAACAGCATATGCTTCTGGAAGTAAATCGTCTAATGTCTCACCCTTCTTTAATCTATCCTTGAATTCCTGTGTCTTACCCTTTAACTCGTCATCTGTCAATGCAGCCATTGCATCATGATAACTTTCTACCTTATCCACGATCGGTTTAATTCTTTTTAATTCATGCTCACTATGCGTTCCAAATAACTTTTGAACCAATCCCATTTCTAATCTCCTTAAAAGCAAATTCTTTTTTGATTGTACCACTAATTAAACATTATGGCAAGAAAAACGGCTATTTCTACTACATGCCTTGTTTATTTTTACAAGTCGTGCCAATATTATTTTGTACAAATTCTTACCTGCATTGCTTGGCAATAAACCTTCTTAATTCCTAAGGCGTACCTCCTTACCGGAATAATTCTAACTTTATAGAACGGAATTTTCCACCAAATTAAAAAGAATGGCTATTCTACATATTCCAAATGCAGAATAACCATTCTCTTATATATTAGATGAATTTTACAAAATATACGATATTAGTCAAGTTCCGGTTCAATCAAACCATATGTGTTGCCTTTTCTCTTGTAAACAACGTTTACTTCTTCTGTCTCTGAATTAAAGAATACATAGAAATTATGTCCTAATAACTCCATCTGTACACATGCTTCTTCAGGATCCATAGGCTTGATACCGAACTTCTTAGTTCTGATAATCTTAACCTCATCTTCATCTTCGTAATCCCTCTCTACGAATTCCTGTGCAAATGCTGCTGCATTCTGCTTCTTATCTACAATTTTATTCTTGTACTTCTTCAGCTGACGTTCAATGACCTCCTCAACCAAATCAATTGAAACATACATATCACTGCTTACCTGTTCACTACGAATAATGTTGCCCTTCACAGGGATTGTAACTTCTATTTTCTGTCTTTCTTTTTCTACGCTGAGCGTTACATTCACTTCTGTCTCTGGAGCGAAGAATCTGTCAAGTTTACCTAACTTATCTTCAACTGCCACCTTCAAACCATCTGTTACATCAATATTTCTTCCTGTAATAATAAAACGCATAATGTTCAACTCCTTTTCGTGTATTAGCATCGTGGTATTCATGTTGAACTTCTTACATATATTAGAGCGGATGACGTTTTACCGTGCGTCATAAATATTATATTTAACATATGAAGAATCACGATATGCCTCCAGAAGCATTTCACTCTTCTGTTGTTGATAGTGTTATTATACCATAATTTTATTTTTTAACAAGTGAATTCACACAATTTATACAATTTTATTTATATTTTTTATGCAAAAGCAGCATTTTGCACAATATCCTATATACAAATACTTTTCATGTCCTGTTGTTATCATATTTTCAGAGTAACCACATATTTTATTATAAATGTACAAAACATACATTCTATTCTTTGTTTATAAATTCACAATCATTTGTGCACAAAAAATGTGGATAATGTGGATAACTTTGTGCATAACTATTTTTCGCCTAAAAACGGTGTGTTTTACGTGTTGATAAGTTTTGAACATTTTGTCAAATAATGTCGATAATTTTTTTATGCACCTTCTTGCTCTCTATTTTTTGTTTATTTTGCACAATTTATATCTTATCATTTGCCCAGTTTTACCAGTTTCATTTTCTCATAATTGTCTGTAGTTTTTGATAATTCTTCGCACAACATTTCCAAAATCATATACAAATACACACGGTACATACTTGATGCTTTCTGCTCATCTTGTTATACTATTTGCGTTCAATAACTATAATTTAAATTGGAGCGTAATCATGTATTCAGATAAAAAAACAATTCTTGTAACAGGTGCTTCGCGTGGAATTGGCCGTGCCATTGCACTTGCACTCGCAGCCCCGGATACTAACCTGGTCATTAACTGCGTAAAAAATAAAGATGCCTTAAATGACGTAAAGCGACAGATTGAAGACAAAGGCGCATGTTGTGCAGCCTTTATCGGCGACGTGAGTGACTATGATACTTGTGCACAATTATTTGACTATGCCAGACAGTGTTTTGGTTCGATAAATGTGTTAATTAATAATGCCGGGATTTCCATTGTCGGATTGTTTCAGGATATGACACGCAACGAATGGGAACGAATTATGAATGTAAATATCGGTTCTGTATATAACTGCTGCCACTTTGCAGTACATGACATGCTTCACAACCACAGTGGAAAAATCATCAACATTTCTTCTGTATGGGGAAGTGCCGGAGCCAGCTGTGAAGTCGCTTATTCTGCTTCAAAAGGTGCAATTCATTCCTTTACCAAAGCATTGGCAAAGGAATTAGCCCCAAGCAATATTCAGGTAAATGCGATTGCCTGCGGCGCAATTGATACCGATATGAATTCCTTCTTAGATGAAGAGGGCAAACAGATGCTCTTAGATGAAATTCCAACCGGAAGAATGGGAAGACCTGATGAAGTTGGTCAGTTAGTCTCTCAGATATTAACAGGACCAGATTATCTGACCGGTCAGATTATCACATTAGATGGTGCGTGGATTTAGCTTATACAGCCTGTCACAGCAGGCTGCATCCTGATTCAACGCCCTTTTATGATATTGTATAACATTTTTCATAAGAATCATTTATTTGAAACATATGCTTTATCAACCGTGATGATTGCATAACAATGCTCTTTCATTGCAAAAATATCATCACGAATCTTTTTCTTTAACTGTTCATCCGATAACGGATAATCAAATGGAACGACAATATCAAAAATCAAATTGGTTCGATACGGTCCGTTGGTTCGGCGAAAATCATGCATCTTAATCTGCGGATCAATATTTTCAATGACACGAAGCGTCAGATTTTTCAATTCATTGAGCTGTTCGTCATCTGTGATAACCGGATCCATATGTATCGAAATTCCGCATTGAAACTGTTCTGCTACTCGTTGTTCTGCAAAATCAATAATGTCGTGTGCCTCTAACATATCCATTTCATATGGCACTTCCGCATGTACAGAAATAAATACCCGCCCCGGACCATAATCATGCACAATCATATCGTGAATACCGATAATATGATTATCTTCAAGAATACAATGTGTAACTGCTTCAACAAATTCCGGTTCCGGCGGCTGTCCAAGTAATGGCTGAATCGTCTCTTTCGCTGCATCAATACCTGCCATAAAGACAAAAATTGCTACAATCACTCCTGCAAATCCATCAATATTAAATCCTGTTAAAGTTGTAACAAGCAATGAAAATAAGACTACAGAGGTTGAAATACAATCCGATAAACTGTCTGTTGCTGTTGCATACATTGTTGCTGATGAGATGCGTCTTCCCAATGTTCTGTAAAAATATGCCATCCACATTTTCATTAGAATTGATCCCACTAAAATCACAATAGAAACCAAACTAAATTCCATTGCTTCCGGATGAATAATCTTTTCCACGGAATTCTGAAACAATTCTACCGCCATAATCAAAATAATTGCTGCAACTGCAAGACCCGATATGTATTCGATTCGTCCATGCCCAAAAGGATGTTCTACATCCGGTGATTTGCCTGCCAACTTAAACCCAATCAATGTAATTATTGAAGAACCTGCATCCGATAAGTTGTTAAAGGCATCCGCAGAAATTGATACCGAAGCCGTCACAATTCCGGCAGTGAATTTCAATGTAAATAGTATTAAATTACAAATAATTCCAACAATTCCCGAAAATACACCATATCCCTGACGTACTTGCGGACTGTCAACATTCTTATAATCCTTAACAAAGGTTTTCAATAAAAGATTCATCATTGCACCCCCACTCTCGTTTTTCTCTCTATTCTATACGATACCTGTCAATCATTCAAGTATAACGATATTGATTTTGTAAAATATCTGAATCGCATATTTAATACAATTTATGCCATTTATCTGTATTTTATTATAAGAAGAAGTATTCCTGCACTTTACCTTTTATAAAAATACATTTATACTAGGGATAGAGTTTTACAAACGTATTTTACAAAACTTTATTCAATCAAACATTGTATTTATGAGTTTATAACGTATATTATCACAGGAGGATATCTATGGAACAATTATTTGCAACCGCTACACCAGAATCATTAGGAATTCACACAGACTGCCTCATACGCTTTTGTAAACGTCTTGAAGAACAGGATTTACCAATACACAGTGCAATTATTATGCGGCATAATCAGGTCTGTTTTGAAACATATTATGCACCATATACACGTGACACATTACATCGTATGTTTTCCATTACAAAAAGTTTCGTATCTCTTGCCATTGGATTATTAGAGTCTGAAGGAAAATTATCTCTTGATGACCACATCGTAGACTACTTTCCTGAAAAACAACCAAAAGAAGGTGCATATGAATACACAAAAATGCTGACAATCCGTGAAATGCTTGCTATGACAACCTGTCATGATAAGACCACTTATAAAGCAACCGGTGTTACTGACTGGGTTGGTTCTTTTTTCACAACGAAACCAAATCACGTACCAGGAACGAACTTTTCTTACGATACATCTTCTACACATGTCCTCGGTGCACTTGTAGAAAAATTAACAGGAATGGAATTATTAGATTATCTTCGTAGCAAATGTCTTGATGCGATGGGATGTTCTAAGGACTCTTTCATCTTAAAAGATCCTAACGGCGTATCGATGGGCGGTTCCGGCTTATGCGCCACACCTTATGATATTTTAAAAATGATATATCTGGTCGCACATGACGGTAACTGGAACGGCGAACAGCTTCTTCCAAAAGATTATGTCATTGCCGCAAAACAAAAACACAGTGATCCTTCTGCCAAACAGGGAACACTTGAAGAAATGCAAGGATACGGTTATCAGATTTGGATGACCAGACACAACGGAATTGTATTCTTCGGTATGGGCGGACAGTTAGCACTCTATGTTCCGGACAAGGATATTTTTATGGTTACGACTGCAGATATGCAAGGTCGTCAGGGCGGCGTTCAGTTAATTTATGATTCTTTCTGGGAGGAAATCTACAACCACATTGAAGATTTTGCACTTGAAGAATCAACAGACAAGCAGAAGGAACTTGCAGAATTTGCTTCCAGCCGTAAGTTATTTGCACTGGCAAAATCAACTGCTGCTCCAATTCAGGATACCATTAATCACAAGACATTTATTTGTGATGAAAATAGTTGTGGTGTTACCAATGTCACTTTACATTTTGACAATGATACCGAAGGTACTTTTGCTTATGAAAATGCAACCGGTGCGCATACCATTCGCTTCGGGCTTGGTAAAAATGTCATCGGACAATTTCCAGATTACAACTTACGTGATGCTGCTTCCGCCACTTGGAAAATAGATTGTTATTTTCTTATCAAAGTGCAGCTTATTGATTCCGCTATTGGAAATCTCTTTATCGGTCTGACTTTTAAAGACAATTTCGTAACGGTTATGTTCCGTAAGATTGAAGAAAGTCTGCTCAACGAATATAATGGGGTATTTAGCGGACGATTATAATACTTGTATTACATTTGCCGATTCGGTATCAAAAGGTGCATTGATGTTTCAAACATCAAAAGATACAACAATAAAAGGCACGGTAAAATCTTCCTAAAAAAGCGATTTTACCATGCCTTTATGTATCTTTGACCCGTAATTCTATGAAATCCCATTCGTTCAGCGACAAGTCATATTTTTATTGATAACAACAGTATGTTTCGTTTATTTCAATCCTTTCCGAATCTTTTCCATTTCCTCTTCAATGGAATCTGTTGTATTGCTTTCTGTCACGCTTGTTTTATGCTTGCGTCGGTCTGCCTTATCCTCTTTAAAACTACCGGCAAATAATACCTTTGCTACAAAGCCGGCACCGCCAAATATCAAAATAAGAATTAATACCCATTGGAACATCGTCATTGAAACCAGATAAATATTCGTTGTCATAATGACTGACGCAATAATTAAAATCACACTAAGCACCGTAAATACTTTCGATGCAAACGATGCACCTGAACCAAACATCCAGATAATTCCAATAATAAACGGAATCATAATCATTCCTGTGTTCACGCGAATTCCACCAAACATACCGAATCCACCCATGCCAAACCATCCAGATGATACGACAATATTCTGAGATAATAAGAATAATCCTACAACCAGCATCACCATTCCTGCTACAAACTGTTTTACATCACTTTTCATAATTACTCCCCTTTGTATATCCATTTTTGTAATATATAATCTCTTCATCATATAATAATATACGACAATCGGATACTTGCTCTACCCTGTTTATCTTATAATGCTTCTTTTCTGCTACGTACTCTGCATATAGCAAACAAGCCAATACCACACACTGTAATAAAAATTGAGATAAACTGTGAAGTGGACAATACACCGACACTTCCTCGTATATCATTTCTTAAAAATTCAATGAAGAAACGACCGATTCCATAAAATATCATATATAATGCGCCAATATTTCCATTTGCAAGATTGTTCTTACACTTATTTACAATAAGAATTAAGACAAATGCATTCACAAAATCCGCAGCAGAAGATATCAGCTGTGTCGGAATCAAAGACACACCTGCCGGTGCCAGACTTCCATGTGGAAATGTCACACCATACCATGCATCTGTTTCTCTGCCATAGCAGCAGCCGGCAAGAAAACAGCCAATTCTTCCAAATCCCTGTGCCAGTGCAATTTCCGGCATTACAAGGTCAAAATATTCTAAAAATGGCAGCTTCTTAATCCTGCAATAAATCATGGATGCCAATACGCCACCGATAATACCGCCATATACAACAAACCCTGATGAGCCAAGAACCTCTAACGGTGATTGCATAAATTCATCAAAACTAACAATCACATACAGCACTTTTGCTCCTAAAAATCCAAATACACCTGCAAGAATTGCAATATCAATGACAGAATCTTCCTTCATACCACGCTTCTTTGCACGGTATTCCGCCAATAACATTGCAAGAACGAATCCAATTCCAATCATCAAACCATAGCCATGAACGGTAAATCCTCCAATTGTTAATATATCATTATGCATACGTAATCTCCTCCATTGCCAATGTTGTAACTGCCTGACTTAATCTTGCTTCAAACTGCCCATAAAAATCGTCTTTCGCATATGGTGTGGCATAAAATGTACGAATCAAATACATCGTAAGCACATGTCTGTTATCGTCATTCAAATCCACAAGAGCTTCCCGTAAACGCACGATAAATATATGCCACAATACGACAAACCTGTGATACTGTTCTAATTCCGGCATATCCAGCCACTTCTTCACTTTAATCTTTGTCAGATTGTCCTTATTACATTGTCCTGTCTGCAAAATATAATGAAATGTCTTCTCATCCTCCCAATATCTGCCAAGTGGAAACAATCTGCAGATTCCCGGCCGTGCTTTATGAATCTCACATCGTTTCTCTGCATTTAAAAATGCACAGGCATTTGTGCTGTTTTGCATAGACAGATTCGGTAATATCAATCCATTCACTACGTTTAGTTCAATTTTTCCCTCTAACAGTTGTTCAAATGTCACTGATAACTGTGTCGTTAATTGATAAATGTCATATGGATCTAAGATAATGGTCTTTCCCATTCCATGACAACATACAGATTTACATCCGCTGCACTGATTGGTGTCTGCACGCACCATATCATTGATGCCATACAGTTTCCCATCTGAAATTTCTTCTAAACTACCCTCTCGAATCATCTATATCTCCATTCTGTTATATCCATTTATGTTCATTCTCTTATCATATCAGATTTATAACAATTCGAAAAGAACTATTCCAACAAAAAACAGAAGTCTCATCTTTTCTATCAGACAAAACTTCTGCGTATTCATTTCAAATATATCTGTTAGTTATTTTCTTTTCTCATATCATGTACCTTTTCATGATACTCAGATACACTTTCTTCCTTGGTAACATATGCTTCCGGTCCACGCTTAAATACTGGCTTTAACAGGATTGGTGTAATAATGGTCGTGATAACCACCACAATAACAATCGGTCCCATAAATATGCTGCCAAGCATACCTAATGCTGCACCTTTGCTTGCTACAATCAATGCGACTTCACCTCTTGAAATCATACCGACACCAATTCTTCGATACTGATATGGCTTATAACCGCATAATTTTGCACCAAGTCCACATCCCAACACCTTTGTTAAAATTGCAACAATCACAAGAATAATCGTAAATGCCACAATTTTTGTTGACATTTTCGGAATCTGTACATCCAAGCCGATACTTGCAAAAAATACCGGCGACAATAACAAGTATGACAATGTATCAAACTTCGACTGTACAAATTCTGATCGTTCTGTATTAGAAATAATCAGACCTGCAATATAAGCACCTGTAATGTCTGCAACACCAAAGAAATGTTCTGAAATATACGCCATAATCAGGCAAAATGAAAATGCGATGATAACATGGCGATGCAGACCTCTCTCTGATTTGGCTGTCCATAACTTGAACATCTTATAAAAGAGAAATCCAACGACACCAGCAAATACAAAAAATGCTACAATTTTTAACAATACAAATGTAATATTAACTGAATCATCAGCCATACTTGTCACTACAGTTAATGCAACGATACCTAAAATATCATCTATAATGGCAGCTCCTAAAATTGCATTTCCTGAATGTGTCTTTAATTTTCCCAGTTCTTTTAATGTCTCAACCGTAATACTTACCGATGTCGCCGTAAGAATAACACCAACAAATATATTCTGTAACATCAGACTACCGCCTGCATCTGATTCTATCATACCCGGACGGTTAAAAAAGTACGAAACACCGAATCCTCCTACAATCGGAACAAGTACACCTAGTAATGCGATTACAAAAGATGACACACCTGTCTTTTTTAATTCTTTAATATCTGTTTCTAATCCTGCCGAGAACATTAATACAATAACACCTAACTCGGCTACTCTTGTAATAAAATCTGTTTTGCTGAGTATCCCCAATCCTGCCGGTCCTAATAACAGTCCTGCCAATAATGCACCAACTACCTGTGGCATCTGCACACGCTTCGTCGCAAGACCTAATAACTTCGTACACAGCAAAATAATTGCAAGATCCAATAAAAAGCGATAACTATCCATAATCTGCCTCCAGTCTTTCCTCATGTATCCTATGTATCACACTTTATTATCCTATATGTAATAATATATGCAAACTCTTCACAATCGTTTATTTATATCACGCAGGAAACATTTCATTTAACTTAAAATATATCTTTTCTATATATAAATAGGGAAATCATATCATTTATACTCCCCAAAAATACATCTGTCAACAACATTGCAAAAAATATTTCTATGCATCATTTTCTACAATGTGAAAAATCTCCTGCAGTCGTTGTTTATAGGAATGATGTTCTTTTACCAAACGATGTCCCGCCTCTGCAATACAGCAGCGTTCATCTTCATGCGACAAATAATATTCTGCTTTTCTTAACATATCTGACACACTTTCATAATATACAATATGTTTTTCATTCTCAAAATACATCGGCAGTTCTGCCTGAAAATTCGTCAGTAAAAAGCCTCCTGCACCTAATATATCCCATACACGAAGCGGAATTCCCGTGCGAATATTGCGAATCGTAAAATTCATATTAATCTTAGAACCGTTGAAAACCAATGGCATATCTGTATCATATTGTACACTTCCCCGAATATTCACACGCTGCAATTCATCGTCCGGTTCATCTGTGTATAAATCTGTCTGAAAACGCTTTGCAAGTTCATTTAAACAGGTAATCCGTTCAAAATGTGCCATCTTATATCCCAAAAATGTCGATGTAAACACCAACTTCAAATCTGAAAAAGAACGTTCGTCCTGTTTAAAATCCACAATCTGTGCCAGCTGCTCTAAGATATCCACTGTCAGCATCCGATCAAATATATTTTCTCCAAACCAGTCAAGCTGCGCCTGCATTGCCGCATCAAAATATCCTTTGAGATATTCCGGCAGCCGCTCATAGATTTTATCATAGGAATTCTTATGATACAGTCCGCCTACAAAGGATATATCACTTGTAAACAATTCTTTCTTTGACTGCGGTGCCTGTGCAACCAGACAATCAAGCCGATTCGTATCGACTGCCAGAGCCAAATAATATACGTGTTTCACCCCCATTTGACGAAACTGCACATAAGAAAACTTGTCAAACAAAAAAATATAATTACATTCATGAAATACCGCTTCATGATACATTGCAATAAGCGGACTGTCTACTGTCCATGATATATATTTTCTTCCAACACGGGCACATACATCGGAAACTCTCGGAAAGAAATTGACACTAAATACCACATCTGCTTCTGATACAGCCTCCGTCAATACACACGCCTGTTCATCCGCTTTATCTTTATGACTTTCCTCAAACAGCTGCACGATATGGCCTAATTCTTCCATTGCATGTTTAATATCCATTTGGTTGTATACATTCCATCTGTATAGTAAAATTTTCACAATTTTAACCCCTTAATTCTTCCTCTAGTACCCGATACATTTTCTTCATATCTAAAGGTTTTGCAAGTAAACCTGTCATTCCTGCTTCTAATGCTTCCTGCCGGACTCCTTCTACATCTGCCGTCAGTGCAAAAACAGGCACCGTCTTTGCATCACAACGTTCCTGACTGCGAATCCGCCGTGTCGCTTCAATTCCGGAATATACCGGCATATGTACATCCATCAGAATCGCATCTATCTGACCTTCCTCTGTTTGTGTAAATACTTCCACCGCCTGTCCTCCATCTGATACTTGCATGACACACGCTCCTACCTGTTGCAACATGTACGAAACTACTTTGGCATTTAGCGCATTATCTTCACAGACAAGAATCGTCTTTCCTTCTAAAAATTTATCTTCCATCGCATAATCCTTTCTAAATAGAATTCTCCCTATTTATCCTATGAAAGTATACCCGATACAGCCTGTCATTTTTTGTCGAAATAGATATGTTCAGCAGTTCGAACAGGTGCAAATGCAAAGAATTGGTTCACTGCCACCTGATAATCTGACAATGTACGTGTCTTACGAATTGCTTTGTATAATTTATCGGCACCTGTAAATGTCTTCTCCATATAAAACCACAATTCTTTCATCTTATGAAGAACATTTGTATCGCCGTCCATTTCCTTTGTATATGCCGCACACAACGCATCGTGAAATGCTTTCATTTTCTGGATGTCGTCACGTGTTAATTCCCGTCTTGTATTCTGTATACATTCATCAATTAATGCCGGATTTGCAAGCAATCCACGTCCTAACATAACCGTATCAATTTCCGGAAAATCTCTCTGAAATTCCTCTATATCTGTCATTGTGAAAATATCACCGTTATAGCACACCGGATTCTTACTCTGCAACAGCATCTGCGCAAACACATCTCTATGTGGTACGCCTTTGTAATACTCATTTTGAAGTCGCGGATGTATAATCAATTCATCCAAAGCATACTGATTATATACTGCTATCAATTCCTGTGCTTCTTCGATGGAATTTAATCCGATTCGTGTCTTTACGGAAAATTTCATCTGCCCTTCTGCAAATAAAGAATCTGTATATACTTGACGAAAAAACTCATCTAATTCCTGCATATCACGCATCATTCCAACCCCTTTGCGCTTTGCAACAACGGTCTTAGACGGACATCCTACATTCAGATTGACCTCTCTATATCCCATATCGCAGAGCATATGCGCCGTCTGCAAGAAATATTCTGCACGATTGCATAATATCTGAGGAACCGCATATAGATTCTCATTATTTTCCATGAGAATATCTTTCTTCTCCTTTGTTGTAAATTCCGCATGCTGTGTTGGGGAAATAAATGGAATAAAATACTTTGATATTTTTCCATGTCCATAATATTTGTCATACATTTGACGATAAATATATCCTGTAATTCCCTCTAAGGGGGCAAAATAGATGTTCATATCTTTCTCCGTTTTTTCTTATCTTCTAATTCTTACTGCACTTACCTGCGTTTGAATCATAATGAATTCAAATCTGAAAATTCTTCTCAAATGGAATTCCTAAACGCCTTTTTATGCACCTTATAACCTAATTTAAATGAATATTTTTCTTTGCCCATAATTTCAGGGCTGTCGCATTATTTGCAATCTTATCCAACGAATTTAAAATTTCCTCAAACGCTTCACGTTCTCCCACATCCACGACACCATCTTCCGAAATGGCAATCAATGAAGCACGCAACTCATCTATATCCTTTAATGAGCCTAATACTTTTAAGGATAAACGGTCAAAATCATCAATCACAACCGGAGCCACTGTTCCTTTTCCAATCGCACATTGATTTGCACAATATTCATTACACAATTCCGGTGCATTATATGCTTCTGCCATCAATGCTACTTCTTCCGGATAAGGTACAATATTTCCCAATTCGATATTGGCAAGACGTGTCCTGTCAATTCCTAATACCTCTGATGCACCCTCCCTGCTTGAAAAATTCTTCTTTTCTCTTGCTGCCTCTGTTCGCATCTGATAATAAATGTTGTCTGCTGCCTTTGTTGCCTTTTTTCCCATTCTTATCTGTATGTTATCTAACCTTTTTAATTCTTTAAATACGGATTAGATTACTCCTTTCTTCTGATTATTTTCTATATTTACTTACAACACTTTTTTCATTTTTGTTGCAATACTGTAATGATTTCTGCTTTGATTTTTTTCTGTATCGGTCTAAGTTTCCTTATACAGAAACATTAGTATTTTATTATACACAATTTTTCTTAAATTGTATAGAAATTCCGCATCGAACTGTTTTCATTTACAGGATTTGTAAATATTTTATAAACTCATATGGAATTTTTGCGCAAAAAATGGTAGCGTGCTATAATGACAAATTAGAACATGATAATACAAATGATATCGAAAGAAATCTTATATTTTCTAAATAGATTTAGGTGTCAATAACTATATACACAACGACAAGAAAAGAGGAGATTTTTATGCAACCAATCCATGATTATACGGCACTGCTGCCTGTAATTTGTAAGGCGCGCCTGCTAAACAACATTCCACAGGAGCATTACAAGGATGTATTTACCTATTTAGAAGCCTCTGTGTATCATTATGAAAAAGGAGAATTCATCCAACGACTTGGAGAGCCGCTAACACATTCTGGTATTGTTCTTGACGGTACTGTCGAAGGGTCTTTTATTAGTGAAAACTTTAACAAAATCAATATGAACCACTTTACAACCGGGCGTTCTTTTGCTGAGGCATTGGCTTGCGTAAACACTACCCACAGTCCGATTCAGTTAAAAGCACTGACTGACTGCACCGTACTGTTATTGAATCTCAGCCGGATTCTATCCGATGCACCATCTGATTGTGCGTATCATCAGACACTCTCCACCAATTTAATATCCATTCTTGCAAGCCAAAATGTGTTCTCGAATCTGAAATTGCGAATTGCCAACCAGAAAGCACTCCGTGACAGGATTTTATTGTATCTGCACAGCTTAGTTCCTGATGCAAATGGATTCGTTCACGTTCCATTTACACAGACCGCACTTGCTGAATTCTTAGGTGTCAACCGCAGTGCCCTATCCCGTGAATTAGGTTTGATGCAGGATGAAGGATTGTTGCTTATCGACGGCAAAGCCATGCAGCTTCGTGCCGATTATCAGATTTCACTGTAAATATAAAAAGAACCGGTATCGAAACAATTCCATGTCCGATACCGGCTCTTTTATGTAATTCATTGGATTATTTTATGAACGATCAGCCCTGCTTGCCGTCTGCCTGACGAATCATATCCTCTACAACAATGTCATAGATTTCTCCGATACTATTGCAGTATTCCAAAATCTTCCATGGTTCATTGGTATGAAAATGAATCTTAATCAAATCTTCATCTCCCGCTGCAATCAGGCTATTTCCTTCAAAATTCTCTGTGATATAATCTGCAATTGCATCCTCATCTAAATCTTCGTCTCTTCTGTCAATCAGTAACTGCGTATCATAGCGATATGCGAACTGATCGTCCTCTGCATCAATTGACTGTACTGCCATATCCATTCCTCCAAATATTTTATTTTTTTATTTACCATTTCAAATGTCCAACAGATACCCTTACTTATATAATGTATCATACATCTTAGACAAAACACTTACCCTTACATCAAACTACACTTTGACACTGTTTGTCAAGTATTTACCATATGTATGCAGTTCCTTTATAAAAGATTCGGATGTCAAAAGGTTCATTTTTTCCTTGTGTTACGACACCGCATAAGGGCAAAAATAAGGGAAGTAAAATCTGGTAACAGCAATAAGCAATAACATTATATAAATCACATAATCGACTGGAATTGGTTAAGATACTTCTACAACTGAAACAAATAAGCGAAAGAACTTTGCAATATGAATATCGTTCACGCTGAATACAATAAATATCATAACACTTGTGATTGATAATCCATTAGAATATGTCCATTTGTATCTTAATTCAGAAATACAAGATTGGGGAAATGCGGCTGATATGGAATGGTATAACACCTAATAATAGGACATTAAAAAAGAATAATGAAATTCCAATAATAATGGTAGCAAATTTCAATGAAGTATGCTACCATTATTATTGGAAGCCACAAAGATGGTGGACGGTTAGCCCTCTTTTCAGAGGGCAGAGTGAGTCCCTCTGTTTACATAGATACAGGGTATCCTAAGGATTACTCCAGTATTGTGGAAAGGAGGGCGATGCCGATGGATATTTTAAGCCTTATGGCTGTGTTAAGTTTCGGCTTAACCTGCTTTAGTGTAGGATATACTTTTGGTAAAGATTACCATACAAAAAAGTAACCGCCCTGTCTGGTAAACTAAGCAGTTACTTTCTTGTAATTGATTAAATTATTAGGCTAACCGTCTATCGTTAACTTCTGTGAGACATCTGTTCATGCAGATGTCTCTCTTTATTTATAATATACCACTACACAGTATTATATGCAAGAAATTCTTTTCTATTTCGTTTCGTAAAATAATCACTAAATAGAAATATCGTCCTTTTAAATATTCATATAGCGTAAACGTACTACACAGGTTTTAGACTTGGAGAGGTATGCGGACTGACTTCGAGTAACATTAACTTTGAGGAACAGTATCTAACAGTACGAAGAAGTATCCGTTACAACGGAGCAAGGCACAAGACCAAAGTTGATCCGACAAAGCGAAAGAAAGTCAGTATCGTGGATTTTTGTGATACGCTCGCTGACATCTTAAAGAAAGCGAAAAAGGAACACAGAAAGCAGATATTTCGTTACGGAAAACTCTATGAGCGGAACTATTACAGGAAAAATCGTATCTATTATGAGCGTTACCATTTGGATCGCACAGAGGGCATTTTCCTTGTAGATACCTCATAAGGACAAAAACAAGGGACACGGATACATATAGAGTGGCAAGGCATACCGCCAAGCCGCATAAAATAAAGAAAGTTAGGATTTTAGTTATACAAATTTCAAGGTGTCAAATTGCACAAATTTAAACACCAAAATCCCTATAAGAAAATCTCACACAATCTGTCTATGACATGCTCAACCTGCTCCGGCTGTATACTTGCATAATTAATTACTAATGTACATCCATCTTCTGTCTCCTCTTTAGAACTGTAATCAGAATAGAAACTTAACAATAACTCTTGACGAGCTGCTTTTTCCTTAATTTCCTGCTTTGCCATATTGGTCTGAATATGCATAAGAAAATGCGTACCTGCGTTATGTTCTTCAATTCGACTGATTTGTGACAATTCCGAATTCTGAAAGACTTTCATTACCTGACTGCGTACTCTTCGATAATAATTTTTCATACGAATAATATGTTTCTCAAAATATCCTTCTTCAATAAAACGTGCCAAAGTATACTGCTCGAAACTCGACACCGTACAAGAATAGAAACTCATCGTCTTTTCAAATCGTTCCATCAGATTTTTTGGCAGAATCATATAGCTGATTCGAAGGGAAGGGACGAGCGTCTTTGAAAATGTATTCGTATAAATAACCTTTTCGCCCTCATCAATCGCATACAACGGAAGAATCATTCTTCCACTGTAACGAAATTCGCAATCATAATCATCCTCGATAATATAACGCTTATGGACTTTATTTGCCCATTCAAACAATTCAAGACGACGACGCACGGACATTACCATACCGGTTGGAAACTGATTTGCTGGTGATACATGCACAATATCTGCATCGCTCTCCTCTAATACATCAACACGCAATCCCCCATCATCAATCGGAATCGGCTCCCAACGATTGCCATGAATATCCGCAATCTTTGAAATCTTTGCATACCCGGGATTCTCCATACCAAATACATATTCTCTGCCCAAAAGCTGAAATAGTCTTCCATATAGATACTCGGTTCCTGCTCCAATAATCATCAACTCCGGATCAACTTCCATTCCGCGACTTCGCTTTAAATAATTGGCTATTGCCACACGTAATTCATACAATCCCTTATAAGATACCGGCTTATATAGGCTGTCTTCTTTCAGTGTTAACGTGTCCTTCATCAATTTACTCCAAGTCGATACCGGAAACTTCGTCAGACTAATTCGATTCGCCTTAAAATCCATAAAATACTCCGGCTCTTCCTGATGCATTTTGGACGATTGTCTGCGATTTAACAAATCTTTGGAATATTTTTCTAAATTTTCCACATAATAACCACTGCGTTCCACCGAACGGATATATCCTTCCACCAACAACTGCTCATAGGCCTTCTCCACCGTAATATTTCCCACATTCAGATGGTTTGCAAATGCCCGTTTCGACGGAAGTTTCTCACCAGCCACCAATTCTCCCCGAATAATATCCTGACGAATACATTCATAAAGATACTCATACATTGGCTGTCCATTTCTGTTTTGCAAATCATATGTAATCATAGATGCTCCTTTGCTCTGACCTTATCTAAATTAACTGTCATCTGTCACTATTGTTATCAATTTATCAATAATTTTACTACTTTTTGCATATTTTTGGTTTTTCTGACTCTATTAAAATAACATATTTTTGGTTCTTTGAACAGTATCAATTGAATGTTATAATGAATCCACGAAATGAAGCGGTTCACATGTTGAAGAAATCATTCAGAGACACAAATACGATATTTGAACACTCTGAACATTTCCATTTTGTAAATCTATTTAGGAATATTTTAGGAAAGATGAGGTATTAATTATGTTTGATTATTCAGGAAAAGTTGTAGCAATTACAGGAGCATCTTCAGGACTTGGAAAGCAGATGGCAGAAGGATTTGCACAGTGTGGCGCAAATCTCGTTCTTCTTGCAAGACGTGTAGAAAGATTAGAAGCAAGTGCAAAAGAATGGAAGGAAAAGTACGGCGTAGAAGTTCTTCCTGTTGCATGTGATGTCACAAAGGCTGACTCTATCGCAGCTGCCATCGCAAAGATTGATGAAGTATTTGGTCATTGTGAAGTTATTGTCAATGATGCCGGTGGTGAAAAGGGAACAGGTACTCCACTTGTTGATTACAAGAGAGAAGATTGGGATTTCACATTAGATTTGGATTTAACATCTGTATTCTCTATGACACAGGCTGTTGTAAAATATATGCAGAAGCAGATTGCTGATAAGAAGCAGTCTTACGGACGTGTAATCAACATTGCTTCAATCTATGGTCTTGTTGGTAATACAGCACTTCCTACTATCGCTTACCATACAACAAAGGGTGCTGTTGTCAACTTTACAAAGGGTGCTGCTGCTGAACTTGCAACAACCGGCGTTACTGTCAATGCAATTTGCCCTGGTTACTTCTACACAGAACTTACAACAGAGACACTTGACAGCGAATTCTTCCAGACATTTGCTAATAATTCTGTTCCAATGAAGCGTTACGGTCAGCCAGGTGAATTAAATTCTGCTGCAATCTTCCTCGGTGCTGAAGAATCCAGCTATGTAACAGGTCAGATTGTTGCCGTTGATGGTGGTTATACTTGCGTATAAATGAAAATCTGACTAACAAATTTCGGTTTGTGGATGTACTCTGCCTGATAGATGGACGGGAATTCGTGATGAACGGACGCATATCGAAAAAGATAAATTTATTTTGAAAACGCAAACTCGCCTACGGCTCAAACAGTGCGCTTTTCAAAATAAATTATTTT
>AUXO012920660.1_pt1 | contig 50723 bp, 51 predicted proteins | sample 768731 | NCBI WGS metagenome assembly AUXO01 (sample SAMN02715735, study PRJNA202380) | gut metagenome | biome: sheep rumen | host: Ovis aries | place: New Zealand: Palmerston North | reverse complement strand
ATAAGAATGTAAAATATAAAGAAAAGGAGGCAGATTATATTGGCAGATTATAGAGTGACTGCGTGGAGTGGACATCAAGCACATGGAGTAGCTGAAATAGTTGCAGATACTTATAATGATATACTTAATATACCAGTTAGTTCTTTTGAACCGGGTACATTAGTATACTGTATAGAAACAAGTACATATTATGTTCTCGGTGTTGACCTAACTTGGTCTGAAAAGCCTGCTGCTGGTGGAGGCGGTGGAGGAACATCTGATGTGACTAAATCTTGGGTAGTTGAAAAATTACAAAGTACTGTTGATGGTTTAAAAGATGAGCTTGTTATAAATAAAATGGAACTTAATGATAATAATCATACAATTATAACTTATCAAAATGGTTCAACAGCAGATGTTGGAAAATTAGGTATGCCTGAAGCAACATTAACAACAGCTTTAAAAGCAACTACTATTATTGGTAATGTTACAAGTGGTAAAACTTATAATGTTGGTACTTCATTAGAAAGTATTATAAGAGATATTCTTATTTCTTATAAAGCACCTAGTATTACTTTATCAACTACACCCGCTACTAAATTATATGATATTGTGGAAGATTCCATTTCAACTATCTTATTAAAAGCAGTCGTAACTAAAAATACTAAAAATATTACAAAAGTCGCTTTTTTTGCTGATGATACAACATTAAATCAAATTACAACTGGTGTTGCTAGTGGCGGTACATTTCAGTATCAATATACGCCTGATACACCAATAACTTCAGATGTAGTATTTAAAGCAACAACAACAGATGGAACTCAACAAACGCAATCAAGTATTACAATTAAATTTGTTGGAAAGAGTTATTATGGCATTTGTGACGCAAGTGTTTCAGACCCTACTGAAACAGTTATCAAGAGCGGAGCAAATACACTTAAAGATACAAAAACTTATACTTATACAGGTATAACAACAAATTGGGGTAAAGTTTTTTATGCGTATCCAAAATCTTTTGGTGCTTTAACTTATATTAAAGATGAAGTAAATAACATAAACTATTTTGATAGTTTTCAACGAAGTGAAATTTCTGTAGATGGTATTGATTATTATTGTTATACATTAACTGAACCAACTGCCGCAGAAAATAATCAAATAACATTTAAGTAGGAGGTAGAAAATGGCTGTAAGTATGCTTGATAATTTCAACATTAGAAAGTCATCACCTAATGTTGAAAGAGATATGTTTCAAACAATAGCCGATATGAAAGATTATAATGAAAACTATCTCCCACAAGTATTTATTGCAACTTGTGTTGAGGATGGTTGTATTTATATCTTTAATAAGGGTAATTTAGTCGATGATACCACGGGTAAGTGGAGAAAATTTGAAGGCGGAAGTGCGGATTTACTTAATTACTATAATAAGACAGAAGTAAATGCACTTCTTGAAAATAAAGTAGATAAGGAAACTGGTAAAGGTTTATCTACTAATGATTATGATGATACTGAAAAAGGACAAGTTCAACAGAATAAAGAAGATATTGCAACATTAAATAGTGATGCAACTGTTGAAGGTTCTGTTAGTTATAAAGTTGCGGCAGGTGTAAGTGAAGCAAAAACATATACTGATGAACAACTTGCTTTATTAAATGTAGACGAAGCTATCAAATGTGATGCTCAACCAACATATGATAGTGCTACTGATAAAATCACTTATGTAAAAGACGGTACTTCTCATACAATAGATGCAGATTCTATATGGTTTTATTATGAAAATAATGATAAACTTATGCAGTCTATTCTATTAGATGGTGCTTGGACTACAATCGTTTCTGCGGGAGGCGTGAATTTTAATGATTATGTTTCTAAGACTAATGATGTAGTTAGTGATTATACAGGTGAAGAAACTGTTACTAATAAAGTTCCTGACCTTGCCGCAATGAAAGATTTACAGACAATAGTAGAAACAGAATTAACAGATAAACTTGATATAGCTCAAGGTAGTACAAATGCAGACAAGGCTGTTGTTACTGATGAAGATGGCAATATTATTCTAACTCCATTGTCTACTCTTGGCGGTGATGCTGAAAATATTACTTATACTAATACAGATTTCCCTACATATACAGATGTAGATAAAGCACTTGATGCTATCTTCGCAAAGCTTTATTATGTAGATCCTGCTATTGTAAGTTTTACTTCAATACCTTCTACTTTACAATATGAAAATGGAGAAGTTATTGAAGGTGGTGTTGTATTTAATTGGAGTTATAATAAAGATATTACAACGCAATCTCTTACAGACTGTGCTCTTGCAGATGAAACTGTAAGAACTGCAACTTATTCAAATGATATTTCAGCAAGTAAAACATTTACACTTAGTTGCGGTGATGGTGAAAAAACTGCTAGTAAATCTATTGCATTTCAGTTTATGAACAAGATTTATTGGGGTGTTGCCGCAAATCAAGATAGTTATGATGATGCTTTTATTCTTGGTTTAAGTGGTAAGAAGTTAGCAACAAACGCAAAGGGTTCATATAATTTTACTGCGGGAACTGGTCAATATTGTTACTTTGCTTTACCTACAAGTTGGAGTATTTCAGTTAAAGTTAATGGTTTTGATACAGATTTAGATACTGTTGTTGCAAGTCGTGCATTTACAAATGCAAGTGGTTATACAACAAATTATAAGATAGTTAGATTACATCAGGCAAGTCTTGGTACTCTGACTGCTGTAGTTAGTTAGGAGGTAATAAGATGGCAATTAGATTAGCTGATACCGCCAGACCAAATAACTATGTAGATGCCGAGAATTTGGGAACATTCCCAGTTGCTTATGCGGAAGATGTTTGGTTTGCAGACGGTACTAGATTAAGTGAAAAAACTTTCGATGGGCAGAGTATTCAAAAAGAAGAATTACCATTAGCGAGTGTTGATGAATTAGGAAATATATATCAATATATCGGAAAAACTGGTACATATCAGCACGGCTACTTTTATGAATGTAAGGAAAATAGTGGAGAATATTCATGGCAGTTTCTTGAGGTGGCAGGTAAAATTGTTTATAATGCTGAAACACCTCCAAAGCTTATCGGTGATGAGATAAGTTATAGTGATGGTGATGTCTTTGTATACTCTGGTGATGATGCTCACGGATTTTTAAAAGGACATCATTACAAATACATGGAAGATTTTACGATTGATAATATAAATCGTGTGATTTTTAATTTGAATAGTGAACATACAACTAGGAGAATCGCTTATATGGCAGAGAATAATATAAAAGTAGGAACTATGCTTTATGTACACTACAATGGCGAAGAGAAATATATAAGTGGATTATCAGTTGTAGCTATTGAAAAAGATATAGTAACATTGTGGGATGAACGTGAAAATTCTGAAATAACTATCGAGTATGGTTACTCCATAGAACCTACAACAGACACTGCTATTGTTGCTTTTGGTTATATTGATATTGGCGGCGGTGGCGGCGGTGACTATGATGAGTTTGTGGGCACACAAGCTGAGTGGAATGCACTTACCGCGCAAGAGAAAGAAAAATATGATGGTAAGATTGTAAATATTGTTGAAGATGGAAAAACTTCTACACAAGAAGTAGAAGAATTGACAAATTATTTATTTACAGAACAAGCTTTAGCTGCTTTTCCTGATATTACTCAAAGATTCCATGCTTACAAGTATGGACGACTTATTCAAATTAGTTGTGATAATCTTCAATTAAACAGAGCCTTATTGGATAGTGATTATTTTAAAGTAGTGGAGGGACTTCCTGCACCAGTATATACTATCAATTTTGTATATCCAACATATCCAGATGAATCTGTGGGGAAAAGCAGTATAGCTGCTGGTTATGTGGGAACTGGCGGAAATATTACGCTTAGACATATTGGTATGATTAGTGATTCAGCAACATATTTACAAGGCTTTACTGTGGTTTATTTAACAAAGGAGGTGTAAAGAGACAATGAGTGTAAATGTATATAATAAAACTGAAGATAAACTTATGCCCGTGGCAGGTGGTACTGTTTACGCTGATAGTCCTATTGGTAGCATCATTCCCTATGGCGGTAGTCAAGTCCCAAGTGGATGGTTACTTTGTGATGGTAGGTCTTTATCTAAAAATGATTATCTTGATTTATGGAAAGCTATTGGTTATAATTTTGGCGGAAGCGGTTCATCATTTAATCTTCCAGATTTGCGAGAAGCTACAACAAAGGGTGTTGGTTTAAGTGGTAAATCAGCAAATCACTATGATGCAGATGGTGTTGCTCTTGGCGAATTCATTGAAGATAGATTGCAAGGGCATGAACACAAGGCTTATGCTAATGCGTCAAAAGCCGTCTTTACAGCTTCTGGCGGCACAGGTATGGATAACCGAACTTCAATAAATACAAATGGTATAGTAACAGATGGTTCTAATGGCGACCCACGAATAGGCACTACCACCGAAGTTAAAGCTGTTGGTGTCAACTACATCATCAAAGCTAAGCAAGTCGCAGTTCCTATTGATATTAAATCTGGTGTTGATGATATGCTTGCTGAAGTTACAGATGTTATTCCTAGTGATGCGAGTGCTAGTAATAAGTTAGTGACGGAAAGTGAAATTTCTAAAACCGAAAAAACATTAAATATTGGCGGTTCTGCTTCTGCAATCGTCAAAATTGATGTTTCTGTACCGTTTTTAGATACTGACTATGGAAAATTTATAGAGATAGATTTTCAAGTGCGTTCAGACAATATACGGTTTTTTATTAGTGCAAATGACGGAACATATCTTGTTACTGCACAGTATAATTACAGAAGTTCGGGGTGGCTCACAGGACTTAATTATTTAGTCAATGGCAGCAAAAGTATAAGCCTTTATGTGAATATCTTAAACTATCCTGCAACTGTTGGAGCAAAATTAGTATTCAACGGATTAGACGGTGCAGAAATAACAAAAATAAGTACAGTTAGTGCTTTACCGAGTGGCTGTGCTACAATGAAACAATTTCCTATTATTTATGCTACCGACCTAACCTCAACCGTAACTTCGGGAAGTTCTGCCCCTATAACAAGTGGGGGAGTATATGATGAGTTAAACAAAAAAGCAGATAACGAAGACTATTGGGTATGGAACAATCAAACAACTTTTGCTATAAATTTGGAAGACATTTCCAATCAAAGAATAGGGAATAGGTGGCCAGTTCTGCTTTCGGTTTTGAGTACAGAAAGTGATAGTCACTCACCTAAGACACACTTATTTAGTATTGGAATTATAGCAACTGCTTCCTCTCCAGTTTCGATAATTAGTGTTGGAGGGGACGGAGGCTTTTCAGCATCGGCGAGTGGGTGGATTGTAAATATTACTTGTCCTCATAGTTATAACAATGCAAAATTGTTTTTCTAATAATTGAAAAATCCCGCTCCGAATTTTAAGGGGAGGGAGTTGAAAGAAGTTTGCATAATTGTAATCATAGTATTAGAACAATTGGTATACAATAAAGGTATATACAAATAATGAGAATAATGAGACTTTTCGAGTGAATTTTATATATATGAAAAATTTATAAAAAATAATTTAAAGCAAGAATATTATAAATTATTCTTGCTTTAAATTATCATAAAAATAAAGGAGGTAGTAAATGGGATACAGTATAAAAAGTCAAAATGGCTTAAATGCTCCTTATGTAGTTGAGATGATAGCTACAACAGAAGCAGATAAAAATGAAATTGATGTAACCTCCATAGCACCTGGCTCTGAAGTATATGTAGTTGAAACTGAAACTACATATATCTTAAGTAACGCTTATGAGTGGAAAATAAAAGAAATCACAGGTGGCGGAGGCGGCAGTACAGTTACCTATACAGGTGGAAAAAATATCACTGTAGCTAATCGAAAAATAAATTTAAACATACCAGTTATTGAGAGTTCTGAAGAAAGTTCTATCAGTAATGGTCTTTATTTTGCGGAAATCGCTTCATCTACCGCTGGAACTGGTTACGCAACTCAAGAAGAATTAAATAATTTATCACAACAAGTTGAAAATATGGGAAGTTCAATTAAAACTGAGCAAATATCTATAAGTGATAATACTAGCGATAATATATCTATAACAAATGAAGAAATTAAAGTTAGCAATGGTACTGCTTTGACCACTATAACACCAACTTTAATAACAACTTCTAATTTTTCTAAATATAGAATAGGTAATACAGTAGCTTTACCAGACACAAGCGGAACTCTCGTGGTAGATACTGATTTACAAGAAATTTATGATAGATTAGCCCAAATTGAGGCTAAATTATCTTAAATGAAAGGAGGCACATAAATTGGCAGATAATTTAATATTAAAATATAAAGATTCACAAGGCAATGTGTATTCAATACCAGAATATGCTGTTGATAGTGTTCTAAGCACAAAAAGTACAAATGCTGTTATGAATAAAACTGTTGCACAAGCTTTAAATAATGCTACAGTAACAGTCGATTCTGAATTAAGTACTACATCAAGAAATCCAGTTCAGAATAAAGTCATTACAGACGCTTTGAATAATGCTACAGTAATAGTCGATTCTGAATTAAGTACTGTATCAAGAAACCCAGTTCAAAATAAAGTCGTTACAGAAGCTATATACAAAGTTGAACAAAAGCAATGCGATAGTGAAAATGAAAATAGAAATATTCTTTTCCAACCAGTTAATGGTAGTACAACAAGTTATGTAGAGTTTGATGATGTTGCTAATCATCATTTAAAATATAATCCATCTCAATCATCTCTAATAAGTGGTCAATCAAATAATTTAAATGGTGGATTAAGAACATTTTTAAGTGGTTACTCAAATACACAGGAGTCTGGCGTAGATAATATTATAACAGGTCAATCAAATAATATTATAGGCAGTAATAGAATGATAATTGGAGGACAGAGTAACACTGTTAAAGATAGCTCCAATAGTAATATATCAGGTTTTACAAATACTGTAAATGCAAATTCAGATAGTATAATTAGTGGAAATAGTAATGAATCTTATAATACTTCTTGTATTATAGGTGCTGGTTCTAATAATCATACAACAGGTAATTACCACATCATAGGCGGAGATCAAAATTATACAACTGGAACTCGTAATTTAAACTTTGGTAATCAATCTACCGCATTAGGTAGTGATAATATAGTTACTGGTCATCAAAATTTTACAGCTGGAAATGCCAATCTTAATCTAGGTAATTATTCTACTGTTACAGGTAATCATTCATTTGGTCAAGGTGAACATGTAATAGCTACTGATTATAGCCACGCTGAAGGATATTTCTCATATGCGGCAACCACTGCTCATGCTGAAGGTATACAGACAACAGCTTTGAGTGGAGCCCATGCAGAAGGATACAAAACTTTTGCACCAAATTTAGGCGGACATGCAGAAGGACAAGAAACATCAGCTTTTGCGCCTAGTAGTCATACAGAAGGACAGAGAAATATCGCATATAGGGAAGGAAGCCACGCTGGCGGTATCAATAGTTCTGCTAGTGGTGCGTATAGTTTTGTCCATGGTAGTACCTGTATAGCTAGTGGGGATGGAGCAGTAGCAGAAGGGTATCAAACAACTGCTTCAGGTGGTTACTCACATAGTAGTGGACAGTGGACTGCTGCAAGTGAAGCAGGACAATTCGTTGTAGGTTCCTGTAATGTGGGAAAACCAAATGCTTATTTTATTGTAGGAAATGGTAGCACTTCACATAGATCAAATGGTTTTACTTCAAATCAAGACGGTACTGCAACCATAGGTAAGGCTCCAGTAAATGATATGGATGTTGTAAATAAAAAATATTTAGATGATATAGTCGGAGACATTAACTCTGCTCTTGACGCAATTAACGGGGAGGGGATTTAATGGGAACAACAGCTGAAAAATTAACTTATCTTAATGAAACTAAAACAGCAATTAAAAATGCCATTATTGCTAAAGGTGTATCTGTAACGGACAATGATAGTTTTAGAAGTTATGCTGATAAAATTGAAAGTATCGAAGGCGGAGGCGGTGGAGGTGGAACTTCTACAGTCTCCCCAACGGGTCTTATAAAAGGAACTTATTATGATATAGAAAATTTTGATTTAACAACATTAGGATTTACACATATATCAAGTAATTTAAGTTTATCAGATTTAAGAACGGCTATTATATCAGCTGGAATAGAATGTTCAAGTTTGTATTCTCTAACAGGCCCTGAATATGATTATTTTTATATTTTAAATCCGTTTGATACAGATAATCCAGATAAAATCACTTTAAATTTTGTACATGATACTGATTCGTCTTTATCAGTGCAGGGATATCAGATGATGATTCAAACTTCTTTTACCTCTGCGACAACAGCTCCTTCAACTATCGGTGCAGTAGTAACAAATAGATATTATAATACAACACCCGAATATTGGGTTAAAAAGACTGATAATAATATAAATTTAATTTTTAAAGATAGTGAAGGTTTTTATGCATTGTTTAATATGGGGAAAGGTACTGAACAAATTACATTAACAGAACATAGTTATTGTACAGTATCACATCCTGGTGTAAATAGTTATTATATGGATATATATAGTTCTTTAGGAGTTGAAAATTATCAATTTGATACTCTTACATACACAGACAAACATAATTCATCGGAAATCAATAATTATATTTTTATTGCAAATAGTGCAACTTCAGCACATTATTTTATGATTGATAATATTTACACTGGACAAAGTTGTAAAGAACCTAATGGAACAACAGTTTATGCTTACATTTTTGTGGACGAAAATAATGAAAATGCTTATTATGTTCAAAAAGATGGAACAGAGTCTTCTGCATCTTTTGGTGATTTAGTATTTAAAATCAAATAAAAAGGAGATAAACTATTATGAATAAACTTAAATCAAGAAAATTTTGGATTGCAGTAGCTTCAATGCTTGCATCAGTTGGTGCGGCTATTGCCGGTCTTACAACAGACAATGAAATGGTAACTGTAGTTGGAGCAATTTGTACTATCGTTTCAGGTGCAATTTACTCATTTTGCGAGTCATATGTTGACGGCGTTCGCGCTACATACACTGGTAATATACCAGACTGTGAGGATGAAGATACCGAGGACGCCGCAGTTTTATATGAAGAGGAGGAAGATGAATAATGTATTCAATCTTAATTAAAAAGCCTGAATCAACTTATTATAGTTATTATAAAACAAGTTCTGATGAAATTTACACTGCTTCCTCTCTTGAAGCAGTACAAGATAAAGTTGTAGATTTGTTAGATACTTATCTCTTATCTCAAATTGTAGTAGTAAAAAATTGCATTATTGAAGCTGATGTAACAATTTCAGAAGTGGAGGTATAATTATGGCAGCAAATTATTCTTATTTAGTAAGAAAAGTTGGTTCAGAAAATACTTGGCAGTATCTTGATGCAGATTTTGCTATTGCAACTTCTATGGCAGATAAGGCTACATATGATGCTGAATCAATAGTATCAGATAGTAATTTAAATAGTGTATTTGCATTATACCTTCCAGGCAATGTAGAAATTGTAGGCAATCACGACCTTCAATTATCAGGAACTCTAACTGACGAACAAGTTTAATGGAGGTTTAATATGAGTAAGAATTATGTAGATAAAATAATAAAAGTAGCAAGAGAAGAAGTTGGGTATTTAGAAAAGAAAACTAATGCTTATCTCAACTATAAAAAGAAAAATGCAGGTTATAATAACTATACTAAATATGGAAAATGGTATGGTATGAATGGTGTAGCTTGGTGTTGTATCTTTATCTCTTGGCTTATGAAAACGGCTTTTGGTGAGAAGGAAGGTAAAAAATTGCTTCTTGGCTCTTGGTATTCTTATTGCCCAACTATTATGAACGTTTTTAAAGCAAAAGGACAGTTCCATACTTCACCAAAAGTTGGAGATTTAATTTTATTTAAAACCAGTGATGGTGCTATATGCGGTCACATCGGATTTGTTTATAAAATTTCAAATGGTTATGTTTATACAATAGAAGGTAATACAAGTGCGGAGGCCGGTGTTGTTCCGAATGGCGGCGGGGTCGCTTATAAGTCGTATGCAAAGAATTATCCAAGTATAGTTGGTTATTGCCGTCCTAAATATGATAAGAAGCCAGAAAAACTTACTGCTCCAGAGCCAACCCTCAGAAGAAATGCAAGCGGCGCCGCAGTTAAGAAATTACAGAAATGTTTAAATAAAGTGATTAAAGCTAATCTTGCTGTTGATGGAGATTATGGTAAAAAGACTTCTGATGCTGTAAAGAGTTATAAAGTGACTTATAAAATTGCATCAGATGATGGTGATGTTTATGGTAAGACTATGTATAAATCACTAAAAAAACAATTAAAGAAATTGCAATAAAGATTAAAGGAGGGTTTATATGTCTAGTAGGACAGAAACTTTAAATTTAATTAAACCTTCTCAAAGTGAATTATATGATGTTGACATCTTTAACGAGAATATGGATAAAGTAGATACTTTCGCTAAAGAGAACACTGTTGTAATTTCAAGTACACCTGTGGAGGATGGTATTAACGCCTTCTCTACAGGGGGTGCTTATGAACTTTCAGAAGAATTTAATGATTCAATAAATTTAATAAATTCAAATCTAGGGGACGTTAATGCGCTCGATACAACGGCAAAAACAGTAGTTCCCGCAATAAATGAATTAAAAAACTCTGTCAGTGATGGTAAGACTTTGGTTGCCAGTGCTATCACTGAAAAAGGTGTGGCAACCGAAAGTACAGATAGTTTTGCTACTATGGCAGAAAATATTAGTAATATTGAGAGCGGGGGTGGAACTTATACAACTGGTACTATAAGACCATTAGTGCGAACAATTATTACAGTAAACAATCCAAATCCAATTATAACTACCACAATAGAGGAGGTAATATAGTGACATATTATGATTATACTCTTGAAGGAGAATATCAATCAGAGGAAAGAGCTTTATCTTTTATTCATGCTTTAAAAAGTGTTTTTAATAATAAAGATGCGGCACCTAACATTGCGAATCAAATTCGTTTTTTAATTCCTGTTGATAATGTTAGAGGTAATACAAGATACTTAGGATATGTTATTTTTCAGAGTAGTGGAGGCGTATATGTAGGTCGTTCAACTTCTACTCGATATTTATATGATAGTATAACAGAACCTGAAGCTGAATTAACACCCTCTATATCATCAACTTATTATTTAGGAGGTTTCCTTGGATATAATCAAACTTATATATATCCTTTAAAATATTTGAAAATTTATTCTATTGATAATGGAAATATTATTACCTTTTTTACTTCTGATAGTATAACTGATTTAGAAAATAACAATATTATTTATAATACTCCAATAAACGGAAACAGCTTTACAACTTTTATTTTTCAAGAAATAAACGGTAATCCATATCCAGTATTGGGAAATTTTTATAGTTTTTATAATGAATTTTACCATGATTGCACCGATGGGAAGAAAGTAGCTGATCTAAATTATATGTATGGTTCGGAAATAAGATATTTATACAATGCTTCAATGGGTACTGGTAACCAATGTATTACAAGTGGAATATATGCTCAAATGGCTGCTAAGATGGTAGTACCAGAATATGATAATGAGGATAATAAAATTTATATCCAAAAAGTTGATATTGAACTAATGTTTAATGAAACTTATAAATATTCACCAACTGAAGGCGGAATTAGAGTTAAGCCAATTAGATATATATCAGACGAACTCATAGCTGTTTATCTACATGGCGGCATTGGTATCCAAAGTGGACATATATATAATATAAATAATAAAAATTATATACCTTGTTTTCCTTATGTCGATCCAATAAGTAAAACTGAATATGTTAAGACTTTTACTTCTTATAGTGAAAATTATAATAAAAAATTATTAACTATTATGATGCCCGTAGGTACAAAAGGTAATTAACTGGTCAATATCTAATAATATAATTAAATAAAAAAACATTATTAAAATAAAGAGATAAAAGGAGGAAAGCTGTTTTATGGCAATTTTTGAAGTTTATTCTGAACAAGCGATATTAAATAACAATGGTTATACCCATGAACAGCTTGGTCAACATACTCACGAAGAATTAGGTGAACACACTCATACTGAATTAAATGGCGCGGAGCTGCCTAAACTCCGCCACTTAGCGGCTTGGGATGAAGATGGCATAGACTTAAAAAATCTAAAATTACAATACACTCAAAGTAATACTATCCCAGGCAGTATATGCGTATTTATTCGTGAAGGGAAAGAATGTTTTTATACTTTTAATAATGAATATGAATGGGTGCGCGGGTCAGGTGGAGAAGGTGTAACACCGGGCACAGTATATACGGCAGGAAAGAATATTGAAATTGAGGATGACATCATATCGCTTGATATTCCAGTTGTTTCAAAATCTGATGAAGACTCTATCGCAAATGATACTTATTTTTCTGAAATTATTGGGATGACAACAACAGACCCACCATACGCTACTTATGCTGATATAGAAACTTTAACAGAAAGTGTTAATGTACTTGACAACAGCGTAGATAGTTTAGCCACCTCTGTTTCAAATAATTCTAGAGGTATTGAAAATTTATCATCTTCAATTATAATTAACTATGATAATATAGAAGATTTAAAGTCATCAGTCACAAATTTAGATGACGATATTGAAAATTTAATTACTTCAGTTTCTAATAATAATACAAGTATAGGAAATTTAACTACCTCATATAATAACTTAAATAGTTCTGTTTCCAATAATTATACAAATATACAAAATTTAATTACCTTATATGAAAATTTAAACAGTTCTATTTCTAATAATAGAATGAATATAGAGGATTTAAGAAGTTCTGTTTCTAATAATTCAACTACAATAGAGGATTTAAGAAGTTCAGTATCTAATAACTCAATCGCAATAGAAGATTTAAGGAGTTCAGTTTCAACCATCTATAATAATATTGAAAGATTGATGACTTCTGTTTCAAATAATACTACTTATATAGAGGATGTAGCTAGTTCAGTGTCTAACAATACTACTCATATTGAAGATATAGCTAGCTCAGTATCTAATAATACTACTTATATAGGAGATGTAGCAAGTTCAGTTTCAAATAATTCAGCGAATATTGAAGATCTAATGAGTTCAATAAGTTTAATAGACAGAATTTTTGTTGGAACTCAAACAGAATGGGAAAATCTCAATCTTGAAGAAAAATTAGCATATACTCAAGTCAACATTACAGATGACTAAGTCTCCTAAACTTGACAAAACCAAAAATTTTGTGTATAATATTTTAGAAGAAAAAAATAAAAGCAAAAAAGGTTGAGAGGAGAAAGAAGAATATGACCAAAGTAATTAGTTTATATGCAGTAAAAGATGTATATAATTTTGTAAGAAATGCAGAAAGAGTAGAAGGAGATGTAATTATTTCAAGAGGTATCTATTCAATAGATGGAAAATCAATTCTTGGAGTTATGTCTTTGGATGTTACAGAACCTTTTAAGGTTGAATATCCTGATGATGCAACAAGTTTTAATGATTATTTACTAACTTTTGAAGTTAAATAATTTACGGGGGGCAAGTCTTAATTAAAATAAGACTTGCCCTTTATTTTTTTATAAAATTTTGTTATAATATATTTATAATAAATAAATATGGAAAAAGGAAGTGGTAAATATGAAAGGTTCTATTAGTGATTTTTATTGTACTTGCTGTGGTTCAAAGACAATTCCATTATATAGAAAAGAAGGCAGATATAAGGAACCGGGTCATCTAAAAAAACTTTATTGTTATAAATGTAAAAAAGAAATAAATTGCGTTGAAGTGCGTCCATTTGGAGATTACAGATATAATGATTTTATACTTGAATACACTTATGGCAATTTTGATGATGAAGGCAATAGAAAAATTCCATACAAGGAATTTATTGGGACATTGAAACAAAATGGTGAATATATATACGATTTAGGAGGACAAAATGGATAATAAAATAGGAAATTTATATATGTTGTGCGGACTCCCGGGATCGGGAAAGTCAACCTATGCAAAAAATTGGACAAAAGATAAAGATGAAATAATTTGGGTATCAAGAGATGAAGTAAGATATACCTATATAGACCCAAATAATTGTAGACCAGAAGATTATTATTCAAGAGAAAAAGAAGTATATGCAGCATTTGTTACAATCGTGCGGGAACAGCTACTTAAAGGCAGAGATGTAGTGGCTGATGCTACGTTCCTTAACAGGGGCAGCCGCGCCAAGTTTTTAAGGGAATTACAGTTAAAACCTAATACTCTTAATGCTATTGTTTTTAATACTCCTTATGAGGTATGTTTAGAAAGAAATAGTAATCGTAAAGGTATTAGAAGAGTTCCTGAAAAAACAATGAGAAGTATGAAAAATGCATATTCAAATCCTTCTTCTTTTGAAGGTTTTGATAATATATATTTTAGATATAAGAGGTGATTATTATATGATATATTTTTGGAGTGATACACATTTTGGACACGATAAAGATTTTATATGGAAAGAACGTGGATATACAAGCGTTGAAGAAATGAATGAAGATTTAGTAAAAAAATGGAATAGCGTAGTAAAAAATGATGATATTGTTTATTTTCTTGGAGATGTTATAATGGGAGATATTACCAATATGCGATATTTAGATAGGCTGAATGGGCATATCAATATCATTTTAGGAAATCATTGTACTGAAAAACGCCAAGAATATTATAATCAATATTCACCAAATGTTGATTCAGTTAAATATGCTGATTTAATTAAGTATGGTAAATACCATTTTTATCTCAGTCATTATCCAACCCTTTGCGGCAACCATGAAGAAAAACACGCACCTTGGTGTTTATGCGGACATACTCATACAAAAAATAAATATTCTGATATGGATAAAAGATGTTATCATGTAGAAGTAGATGCACATCCAAAAGGTCCAGTATCAATAGAAAAAGTTATTCAAGATATAAAAATATTTAAAGAACTTAATAAAATATTTAAAGAACTTAATAAAAAGGAGAGTTAAAATGAATATTAAAAACTGGCAATATAAAGATGAATATTATGTTACCTTACATTCTTCTATTGGTCATTTTACAGGAAAATGTAGATTACATAAAGAAGATAAAAAAAATCCTCAAGTTCATTTTGGATATGAAATTGCTGAAACTCGTGCTTATATAAAATATTTAAAAAGACTTCGTAGTAACTATAAACAAAGACTTATTGGTGTTGAAACATTGTTTAATAAAGTGAGAAACACAATAGACAAAAAATTATGTAAATCAGAAATAAAAGATTTAAAACATAGGATTGAAGAAGTATCTGAAGAAATAGTAGAGTGTCAATTATTTATTGAAAATTCTATCCAAAATGCAGATAAAGTAAGACGAAACTATGAAAGAAATAAATCAAATCGTTCAAGAGCGATAAAAGAGTTTAATAAGGCGCGCGATGCGGCAACCGCAAAATTGGACAATAAAGGATAATCAACCCTCAAGTTTTTTCATAAAATACATATTTAAAAAAAGGAGAGGTGTGAATGATAAAGTATTTTTATGATACTTCTACTCTATTGGAGTATGGAGAAGAAATCATAAATAAAAATGAGGATTTGTTTATTTGTGATATAGTATTAAAAGAATTAGAAGAAATCAAGAGTTCTCGAAATAAAGATGAAGGAGTTAAACGAGCGGCTCAAAAAGTTATCTCACTCTTGAATAAAAATAATGAAAAAATGATTTATATACATTATGCTATTGAAAGACTCTATTGGGTAGTTGATGATTTTCAATTAGAAAGGAATAATGATGCTTTAATTTTAGCTTCTTTATATATAATGCAAAAGGAACATAGTCAAGATACTTTTATATTATATACAAATGACCTTTCTATGAAATCATTAGGCGAGTACATAATGAGATTACAAGTATTAGAATATATACCTAAAATAAAAGAAAAGTATGAAGGTGTATTATCTTTAAGTATTTCTGATAATGATTTAGCAAAGTTCTATCAAGAACAGTATGATTATGCTATTGATAATTGTTTTAATTTATTAGATAATCAATATTTAATTTTGAGTGGAGAAGATAGGGAAAATCCTTCAATATATAAATGGATATTTGATGGTTATGAAAAGATTCCATACAGAACAATAGAAACAAGAATGTTTGGAACTATTAAACCAAGAGATAATTATCAAAGATGTGCTATTGATAGTTTATATTCGAATACTATTACAGCTTTAACTGGGCCGGCGGGCTCAGGTAAGAGTCTCCTAGCAATGAGCTACCTATGGTCTCTTTTAGAGAGAGGAAATATTGATAAAATTATTATATTTGCTAATCCTATTGCGGCTAAGGGCGCCGCTAAGTTGGGATACTATCCGGGTTCTAGAGAAGACAAATTGATGGATAGCCAGATAGGAAATTTCTTAATAGCTAAATTAGGGAGCCAGACAGAGGTAGATAAAATGTTAGATGAAGGAACTTTAATGCTTCTACCAATCAGCGATATTCGTGGAATGGATACTTCGGGTATGAACGCTGGTATATATATAACAGAAGCTCAAAACTTTGATATAAATCTAATGAAATTAGCATTACAAAGAATTGGTGAAGATTGTATATGTATATTGGATGGAGATACTAAAAGTCAAGTTGATTCTGAAGTGTATAGTGGTATTAACAATGGTTTAGCAAGAGTTATAGAAGTATTTAAAGGGCAGGATTTTTTTGGTTGGGTTGACCTTAAACAAATTTATAGAAGTAAAATAGCACAGATTGCAGAAAAAATGTAATATGTTTAGCCGTATAGCTTTATTTATGAAATAGTAAATAAGGTTATACGGCTTTATTTTTTTCTAAAATTTTGTTATAATTATTATAGAAAATAAGAAAGGGGTGTAAAAATGAATGTTCTTATTAAGTTAGGTTTAATTATAATTTTTTGTATAATATCTGAAATAGCAGGTAAAGTTTATGAAATTAGAGAACAAATGTATAGCAAGAACAGAGAAAGAATGGAAGGTGATAATGATGATGACTGATATAGGAAAATTTATGGTTGAGCATGGAGCAGATAATTGGAGAGAAGATTTAGAGAGTTTAGGTGTTACAGTTAAAGAAGAGCATGGATATTATATAGCGAAATATAATGCTGTATATGATAAAATACCACCACAGTTTGATAAAGAAATAGTTAAAATATGTCGTGGAATAATATTTGATAAATATGGAATTGTTGTTTGTCGTCCATTTAAGAAATTTTTTAATTATGATGAAGAATGGGCAGATAAAATAGATTGGGCAACTGCAAAAGCCTCACAAAAAATAGATGGCTCTTTAATAAAATTATGGTACGATATTTATAAAGAAAAATGGCAATTTTCTACTAATGGAATGGTTTATGCAGAAGATGCTAAATGTGCAACTGGCGGCAACTTTTTAGAACTTATAGAAGATTGTCCACAATATCTTGTTTTGAAAAGAGCAATAGAACAGGATAAATTAGATTATGGATTTACTTATGTTTTTGAATTAGTACACCCAAAAAATGTAATAGTTATAGAATATCCCGCACCTGAATTATTTTATTTAACTGCTTTTAATAATTTTTCCGGTCGAGAGAATAGTAAAAAAGATATATATGAGTGGCGGTCGCTCGCTGGAGAAGCCGAAGAGGTTGGACAGAAAGAAGCTGCTGAACGAGTTGCCGCAATGAATAAAGATGAAGTAACTGAAGAAGGTATTGTTGTTTGTGATAAATATGGACATAGAGTAAAAATAAAATCCGAAGAATATTTTATAAAACATAGATTAGCAACTGTTGGTTATAATTTTAATGATTTTGTTGAAGATATAAAATTAGGTGCAGTACCAAAAAAATCTAAAGATAAAGGACTTTATTATAAATGGCTTTCAAAGATATATGAAGCATGTTCAGTTATGGAATCATATGCAGCTCAAGCTGAAATGTTTTATCTTGAAAAAGATGGTGATAGAAAGATAACTGCTAATTACATAAAAGAAAATATATCAGAATCATTATATAGAGGTTTTGTCTTTAGTTATTTAGACCATAAAAGAAAAAATCAAGAAGTTAAAATCGAAGAGTTGTCTTTTCAGTATATGGTATCTTTACCAAAATCAAAATTGAAAAAGATATGTTCTGACGAAAATTAAATTTACTGTGAGATGTAATTTTAAAAATTAAGCACACTTTTTAGTTAAGGTGTGCTTTTTATTGATTTTTTGAAAAAAATTTGCTAGAATATAATAAGGAATAAAAATGAAAGGAGAATATACTGTGGAATATAATTCAATATTTAATGAAGACTGTATTGAATATATGAAAACATTATCTGATAATACAGTTAATATGACCTTTACTGATATTCCATATGGAGCAGTAAATAGGGACAGCAATGGATTAAGAATATTAGATAAATCAAAAGCAGATATAATGACATTTGATTTAGATATATTTTTAGGTGAAATATATAGAATAACTTCTTCAACTATTGTTATTTTTTGTGGAAAAGAGCAGCTATCAGAAATCTTTAATTTTTTTGCACAAAAGCAAAAAGCAAAGAAAGGTACTGTTAGACAGTTAATTTGGCAGAAAACAAACCCATCTCCAATGAATGGTCAATATGTCTATTTATCTGGAATAGAGAACGCAGTATGGTTTAAGAAGAGAGGCGGAACTTTTAATGCTCATTGCAAGAATACTGTTTTTCAATATTCTAATGGAAGAAGTAAAAAGCATCCTACCGAGAAGAACCATGACTTATTAAAAGAAATCATTTTAGATAATAGTAATGAAAATGATATTATATTTGATCCATGTTTTGGAAGCGGTGCTCATCTATTAGTTGCTAAAGAGAATAATCGAAGATATTTAGGATGTGAATTATGTACTAAATATTTTAATATTGCTAAAGAAAGGCAACTATAAAATTATAATTAAAAAGGTGATATATATGGAAACACAAAATAATTTTTTAACTTGGAATTATACTCCTAAAAAAGAAAAAGAAGACCCTTATGAAGGGGTTTTACCAGAAATAAATAATTTAATTCAAGATTTTGAAACTAAAACAAAAGATGAACAAAACGAAATTCTTGATAAAATATTAGAACTTATTCGTAATATTAACATCTATCCTATATTTTATTTTAATCGTGAAGGAATAAGTAAAGAAATAAAATCTGTTATAGATAAAAATGATGTATGTTTTATAGGAGATGAATTAAATAGTCAAGCAAGAAATGGACTTTTATTATTAGATTTTTTATTTCCTAATTTACATAAAGCATATACTTGTAATTTAAGTGATAGTATGTATGATAGGTTTTTTAATGATAAAACATTAAAATTTTGTTTAAATCGTTATATAATAAAAAATAAAAAAATTTTAAATATGCGTACTCCATTTTTTTCAACTGGTCGCTTCTATTATGATACTCCAATCAATTTCAGTCCAATGAGAGCAAAAGCTATATTTGAAAAATTTTGTCCACCGAATGGAATTATTTATGACTATAGTATGGGGTATGGCGGGAGAATGCTGGGCGCGCTAACCTCAAAACAAAATTTTATTTATACTGGAACTGATCCTAACAAAGAAACTTTTTATAATCTAAAAAAATTGGGTAAATATATTGAAGAAGAAACAGGACGAACAAATTCTTATAAAATATTCAACCTTACTTCAGAACAATTACAACTAGAAAAAAATAGTATAGACCTAGCTTTTTCATGTCCACCTTTTTTTAACAAAGAAATATATTCTTTAGAGGATACTCAATCTATTATGAATTATCCTGTTTATAATGATTGGTTAGAAGGGTATGTAAGACCTACAATAAAAAATTGTTATAATGCTTTAAAAGATGAAGGTGTTTTTATTTTTGATATATTAAATTACACATTAGGTCGTAAAAAAATTCCATTAGTTAATGATTGGAAAAGGATCGCAGAAGAAGAGGGATTTATTTTTAAAAAAGAATATCCTATTTTATCAAGATTTAGAAAAAAGAATGATGAAAATAAAGAAAAACTTTATGTTTTTAAAAAAAATAATAGTGAATTAGTTGATTATACACCATCAAATATTTTAATATTGACGCAACGCAGAATTGAGAAACAAAACAGAACAGAAGATAGAAGAAAAAATTATACCATTGTAGAATATGATGTTTTTGGAAATATGTTACAAACATTTAATTCCTATGATGATATGAATGTAGATAAGAGTATTCTTAATAATAAAAAGCCATTTAATGATAAGTATTATAGAATTTTTAGAGGAGATGACTTGATATGCTCTAAGTTAGATGTTAAACCTCCTATTTGTTCTATTGATAATAATTATTTTTATACTTATACAGCAGCAGCTAAATATGTTGGTGTTAGTAGACAGGCTGTTCAATCAGCCAAAAAAAGAAAAGCTAAAAAAATAAATGCTTATGATGTTATTTGGTTTTAATTTAATATTGTTGATTTTTAATAAAAAATATGATATAATATTTATATAGAAATAAAAATGAAAGGAAAAATAATATGGATAAGACTTTATACAACAAAGATTCTATTGAGTCCTTATCACCTCTTGAATTTACAAGACTTAGACCAAATGTATATTGTGGTAATACTGAATATAGTACACAACTTTTGGTTGAGATTATTTCAAATGCGGTTGATGAGTACAATTTAGGTCATGGAAACAAAATTGAAGTTAAGATTAACAAAGACAACAGTATAAGTGTAAGAGATTATGGACAAGGTTTTATTCCTAATGAATTTCGTGAAGATGGTAAAACTATTCTTGAGGCGGCGTTCAGTGTACTTAACACATCAGGTAAATATCGTGATGATGGAGTATATGAAGGTTCTAGTCTCGGTTCATTCGGAATTGGTAGCAAGATAACTAACTTCTTATCACATTGGTTAAAAGCAACAACAACTAGAGATGGTGAACAAGAAATTATTACATTTAAAGAAGGAGTATTTGAAAAGAGAAGTAAAGGTACTGGTAAGGTATCTGGTACTTTAGTTGAATGGATGCCGTCTGAAGAGTTCTTTAACAATGTTGAAGTTGAAATAAATAAAGTTAAAGATTTATTCTTTACAATTTCTTGTTTGTGTAAAGGATTAACTATTGAATTAAATAATAAAGGTGTAGTAGATGTATTCTATTCAAAGAATGGTTTAAATGATTTAGTTGATAAAGCAGTAAAAGATACAGAAGTAATTAACAATCGTTTCATTATGGATAACATTGATAATAATAATAAAATCTCAATGATTTTAACTTATACTTCTGCTTATTCATCAACTATTGTTCCTTATGTAAATACTGGACTTACAGATAGTGGTCCACATATTACGAGAATAAAGACAATAATTACAAGAGAATTTAATAAATTCTTTAAAGATAAGAAATGGTTAAAAGAAAAAGATGGTAATTTATCTGGAGATGAGATACAAGAAGGTATGTATATTGCCTTTAATATCACAGCTAAAAATGTTAAATATGATGCTCAAGTAAAAAGTAGAGTTACTCAATTAGATATGGAGCCATATAGTCAGTTAATTTCAGAATCATTACAGTATTGGTTATCAAATAATGAGAAAGAAATTAAAGGTATCTTTGACAAGGCGGTGCTCGCTAAAAAGGCAAAAGAAGCCGCTAAAAAAGCTAGAGAAAGAGTAAGAGAAGGTAATAAAAAGAAACAGAAAGCTCTAAAATTTGATAGTAAATTAGCTGATTGTTATTCAAAAGATAGAGCGAAATGTGAGATATATGTCGTTGAAGGTGACTCGGCCTCAGGGAACTTAAAGACTGCTAGAAATAATGAATTTCAAGCAGTTATGCCTCTGCGGGGAAAGGTACTGAACTGTCAGAAGGCGAGTCTCACACAAATACAGAAAAATGCAGAAATTATGACTATGATTGATGCTTTTGGTTTAAGTATTGACTCAAAGACAATGAAAGTAACTTTTGAAGAAAAAGATTTAAGATATGGTAAGATTATTATTATGTCTGATGCCGACGTCGATGGAGCACACATCAAGAATCTCTTCTATACATTTATTTGGAATTTCTGTCCTGAGTTAATTCAAAAAGGATATATATATGCAGGCGTTCCGCCTCTTTATAAAATCACTCTTGGTGGAAATAAAGGATATAAGTATTTGAAAAATGATGAAGAACTTGAGAAATTTAGAACAATGAATAAAAATAAGAAGTACCAAGTTAATCGTATGAAAGGATTAGGTGAAATGTCAGTTGATGAAACTGAAGAAACATTAACAAATCCTGAACAAAGAATTATTAAGCAGGTAACAGTAAAAGATAGTAAAACAACAACCGCCTTATTTGAGCAGTTAATGGGAACTGGTGTTCAGCCGAGAAAGCAATATATTAAAGAACATAGTGCAGAGGCTGGTCAATATAATGCAGAATAATTGATAATTATTAAAAATTATATTATAATATATAATATAAGGAGATTGATATGACTTTTAAAGATGAAGAATATAAAAAATGGGAATTAAAAAATCAATTTTCTATTCCACGAAGATTAGAATATACTGCACATCAATTTGGAAATGAACTTACTTATAATGAAATAACCGAATTTTATGCAATGGCTGTACAAGAAGTTCTGATATTTTATAATGTTAAAGTATTAAGTGAAGTATCTTTTGGAATTGCTTTAGTAGAAGCAAGAAATAGATGGATAGAAAAAATGACTACTTGTCTAGAAAAAAGAAAATCTAAAAAGAAATTTGAGGAGGATGAGGATACATAATTATGCAGAACAATGACGTGATAAAAGAACTCGGAACTAACTTCATAGAATACGCGGTTGCGGTTAACACTTTTTAAAAATTTTGGACAAACTTTGCTAATTTTGTTGCTGTTATTATTATATATATTAACAGCAACAATAAAGTTTTTGCAAAGGAGAAAAAAATGACAAGAAAAGAATTATCAGAAAAAATAGGGTATGGTGAAAATACCATTAAAAAAAATTTTAACAGAGTTTTGTTCCAAGTCCAAAAAAATCAAGGTCTTACTATTCTAAAGGAAGGAAGAGGAGAAAATGCCAACTATACCCTAATTCCTTTTGAAGGAGATAAACCAGAGCGTCAAAAAGTGGATTATGCTGCTAGTATTATCGGACAACGATTTGGACATTTAACTGTTATTGAAGACAGTGGAGAACGTTCTCACAGAGCTGTATTGTGGAAATGTAAATGTGACTGTGGGAATGAAAAAAATCTTACCTCATCTCGTTTAAAATCAGGCCATGCTAAATCATGTGGAGCGGATGATTGTCCATACCACCATTATTATGAAGATTTAACTGGGCAAAAATTTGGTAAATTAACAGCAATAAAACCAACTACTATGAAAGATGGAAATCATATGTATTGGTTGTGCAAATGTGAATGTGGAAATGAAAAAGAAGTTGCTAGTAACCATTTAAAAAGAGGTGGTGTTCAATCTTGTGGATGTATAACAACCTCAATAGGAGAAATGAATATTAAAAAAATACTTGAAGAAAATAATATTCAATATAAAGAGCAAATTTCATTTTCAGATTTAAAAAATATAAAACCACTTAGATATGATTTTGGAATATATCAAGATGAAAAACTAATTAGATTGATTGAATTTGATGGAGTACAACATTTTGAAGAACAAAATTATTTTACTCATTCATTGACAGAAACAAAAAATAATGATATAATAAAAAATGAATATGCAAAGAAAAATAATATTCCTTTAGTCAGAGTTCCATATTGGGAAAGAGATAAAATGACATTGGAAATGTTATTTGGAGAGGAGTATTTAATTTGAATAAAATAGAATTTAATGATATTAAAAATGAATTAGGTAGAAATTTTATTGAATACGCCGTTACTTGTAACACAGATCGCGCAATTCCCGATGCTAAATCTGGACTTAAGCCAGTCGCTAAAAGAATACTATGGTCAATGCTTGAAGAAGGAAGAACCTCTAGTAAGCCTCATGTTAAAGCTGCTCGTATAGTTGGAGAGGTGATGGGACGCTATCATCCACATGGTGACTCGAGCATTTATGGGGCGATGGTAAGACTTGCACAAAATTGGATATTAAGATACCCTTTAATAGATTTTCATGGGAATTGTGGAAATATAGCGGGGGATGGTCCAGCTGCCTCTCGATATACTGAAGCGAGACTTTCAAAAATTGCAGAGGATGGTTTATTAACTGGTATTAAAAAGAAAAATGTGGATTTTATTCCAAATTATGATGAAACATTAAATGAGCCAGTTACCCTCCCATCAATTTTTCCTAATCTTTTGTGTAATCCAAATACAGGAATTGGTGTCGCTATGGCGTGTAATTGGCTCCCGCACAATTTGTGCGAAGTGGCTCAAGCAATACACGATTATACTGAAGGTAAAGAACCGATGTTACCGGGCCCTGACTTTCCAACTGGCGGAATTATTATAAATAAAAATGAACTTCCAACAATAGTAAAAAATGGTAGAGGTAGTGTTAAGGTTCGTGGTAAATATAAGGTAGAAAAAAATAAAATCATTTTTTATGAAATACCTTATGGAACAACAATAGAAAAGATTATCGAAGAAATTGGTTCTGCGGCTGATGATAGTATTAAAGAAATAGTTGATGTTCATGACGAGAGTAATAAAAAGGGTATTAGAATTGTTATTGAAGTAGATAAAAATACTAACCCAGAGTCAATCGTTAATCAAATATTTGCAAAGACAAATCTTCAAACTTCTATTTCTTACAATCAAGTAGCTTTGATTGATAAAACACCAACAGAATTAACATTAAAGGATTGTATAAAGGTCTATATCGACTTTAATATTGATTGTTTGAAAAAAGAATGTGAGTTTGATAAAAAAGCAAAAGAAAATAGATTAGAGGTAGTTGAAGGGTTAATAAAAGCACTTGAAGATATTGACAATATTATCAAACTCATAAAGGGGAGTGAGAGTGCGGCTGCCGCAAAAATATCTTTGATTCAGAAGTATAATTTTACAGAAAATCAAGCAAAAGCAATATTAGGAATGAAACTTAGTTCTCTTGCTAGACTTGAAAGTATAGAATTAAATAAAGAGGCTGAACAACTCAAAGAAGATATTGAAACATTGAAAGAATTGCTATCAAATAAAGATTTACAGTTAAAAGAAATCTTATCTCGTTTAGATGCTATTGTTAAGAAATATGGCGATAAAAGAAGAACTGAAATTGTACAAATTGATTTACCTAAAAACAAGAAAGAAAAAGAAGTTGCCGAAGTTGTCCCAGAGGATGTTGTAGTTGTAATTAGTAAAACTGGTATGATTAAAAGAATACCTAGACAGTCTTTTAAAACACAAAGAAGAAATGGTAAAGGCATTAAAAATGAAGGCGACTTAAATCTTGAAACAATTTCTACTAATACTGTTGATAATTTAATGTTCTTTACCGATAAAGGTAAAATGTATAGGCTATTAGTAGATAAGGTACCTGTTGGAAATAATACAACAAAAGGTACTTATGTAGGTGATTTTATTAAAATAGAACCAACAGAAAAGGTAATCGCGGTAACATCATTACATAAAGATACAAATGCTCAATATGTATTATTTATTACAAAGAAAGGTATGATTAAAAAGACATATCTTAAAGAATATACTTCTACAAATAGAAATAATGGAATTATTGCAATTAAATTAAAAGATAATGATACAATAGCAAATGTTACTTTTGTGAATGAAGAAGAACTAATATTATTAAGTAAAAATAATCACGCAATTAGATTTGAAACTAAAAATATAGCTCCTATTGGTAGAAATGCTACTGGAGTAATAGGTATGAAATTAACAGATGATGATGAAATTATTACAGGATTACCTATTAAACATACAACAGATGATTTAGCTATATTTAATGAAATGGGATTAGGTAAGAAAATTAAGTTATCTGAACTACCTAGTCAGAATAGAGGCGGAAAAGGCGTATTGATTTTTTCTAAAGGTAATTGTCAAGGCGGATGCCTAGTAGACGATAAAGATAAAATCTTAATACTCGGTCAAACAAATTCTATATGCATTGAATCCACAGATGTTCCAATTCTTGGTAGAACTGCGGATGGAAATGTAATGATAAAAGGTACTCGTATTAAAAAAGTAATTAAAATTTGACTTAGCTAAAAAAATTTGGTATAATATATTTAAAAGTTGATTTGCGGCGATTTGTTACAAAATTGTTAAATTTATCAGCCGCAAAAATCAACTATAATATGTCGAAAAGTTTTTGCTTAATTACTAAAGGAGGAAATTATGAATAAAGCAAAGAGAGGAATAGCATTAACTATTTTCATTATTAGTGCTATTGTAACGAGTTTACCGTTCACCCAATCAAAAGCTTATTATCAAAAATCCGCTGATAATAATGAGCTAAAGACATCAAACAAAGTATTTACAAAAGAAGAAGTATTAGTAACTATTCTTAATTATAAAACAGTAAGTGCGGCGGTCACTGAATCTGCCGTTTCAACCAAGCCCGCAATTAAATATAAAAAAGGATATGTTAATACTTGTAATGTAAATATTAGAAAAAAACCAAACTCAAATTCAAAAGTATTAAAAGTAGCAAAGATTAACAAAAAAATTAAATATGTAAAGTATGATAAGAAATGGTTAAAATTAAAAACTAAAGGTTATATTTCTGCGAAATATGTATCTGAACAAAAAGTAAAGATACCAACAACTATTAAAACAAAAGCAAATGGATTAAATTCTTTTCGTCATAAAAATGCAGATAAAATAGCTTATATCGTATGTAAAAATTGGAAGAAATATGGGGTTCTTCCTAGTGTATGCGTAGCACAAGGAATAATTGAGAGTGGTTTAGGAGAGAGTGCGCCCGGCTATAATTATTGGGGTATAGCCAGTGGTAAGATAACTTATTATACACTTGAAAGCGGTGTATTGGGATATTTAAAGTGTATAAATAATGGATACTATAAAGACGCACCATTCCAAACAAATAGCACACAACAAATTTATGCTATTGCAAGTGCATACTGCCCAGATAATAGTCAATATGCGGCAGCAGTTGTTTCTTGTATAAATATGTATAATCTGAATAAATATGATGAAATTTTATTTAAGTATTATATATAATTTTAGGGAGCTGAAAAGCTCCCATTTTTTGATTTTATAATAAAATTTTGATATAATATATATAGAACATAGATGAAGGAGAAATGGAATGTATAATAATTATGCTGATATAGAGCAAGTTTCATTAAAAGATGTTAAAAATAATAATGTTTTGTTATCTTTTGATAAAGATGATGATATTATTATTCAAAAGCATATTCAAGGTCGTACAGTATTAGTATCATTATTAGGAAATGATTTAGAATGTAGAATATGGTATGATGAAGAAAAGGATGATTATAAAGAAACTCAAAAAATTTTAAATGATTTTTCACAATATCTTCAAGCAAGAGAAGAAGTATATAAAGATTTATTGACATATCTTACATTCTACCATGATAATAGTAAAGGTGAACAAATAATTGTTGGTAAGTGGACTGGCGATACTTGGATTATTTATGACCTTTATGATGAAGTAACTGAACATTGGTTTCATCCATCTGCTGTTGAATATTTTTGTGAAGCATACAATTTAAAATACGAAGAAGAAATTTATAATAATAAATTTAATTCTTTAGATAATATTATAAATTTTATGAATACAATAAATTTTAAAGAAGATGAAACTGGCATAATTATTAAAAATACAACTAAGTTATTAAATAATAATAGTAATTTATCAGAAGACCAATCAGCCTATATAATAATAGAAAGGGATAAGAAAATATGATAGGTAAATTAGCATTAAAAGATATGAAAGAAAAAATAGATGAATTAGTAGAATGTTTAAATTATTATACTGAGCTATATGATAAAGGCACACCTGAATTAAGTGATAGAGATTGGGATAGTATGTATTTTGATTTACAATATTTAGAAGGTGTGACTGGGTATTACAGACCAGATTCTCCAACACAATGTATCAAGCATACTCAAGTAAATGAATTAAATAGAGTTACTCATAATCATCTTATGCTATCTTTAGATAAAACAAAAGATTTGAATGAAATTCAGAATTTCTTAAACCAGTCAGAAGAAGAACCTTATGTGTGTATGGGTAAAATGGATGGCTTAAGTATGTCTTTACTATATGAAGATGGTAAATTAGTCAGGGCTGAAACAAGAGGCGCCGATGGTATAGTTGGAGAAGATGTGACTCATAATGCAAAAGTTATTAAAAATTTACCTGTTAGAATTGATACAAAAGATAGATTAGTTATTGATGGAGAAGTTATATTAAAAACAGATGACTTTCTTAAATTAAAGGAAACTAATCCAGAATTTAAAAATCAAAGAAATATCGCGGCAGGTTCTATTCGTTTATTAAATTCTGAACAATGTGCCGCAAGAAATCTATGTTTTTTAGCTTGGGATGTTATTGAATATAATGATAACCAAATGCTTAATATGGATTATTTACACAATAGAATGTCATATATTAAACATTTTGGTTTTAATGTTGCACCTTGTATTCTTAATGATACAATACCCTTAGAAAAGCAAGTTGAGATAATTAAAAAAGAATGTAATCGTCTTAATTATCCTATTGATGGATGTGTATTTAAGTTTGATTCAATGAAATATGGAGAAACTTTAGGTAAAACAGAACATCATTTTAAAAATGCTATGGCTTATAAGTTTCACGATGAATTATATGAAACTGTTTTAGAAGATATTGAATGGTCTATGGGTAGGACAGGAGTATTAACACCAGTAGCAGTTTTTGAAGACATTGAAATTGATAATACAACTGTTAATAGAGCAAGTTTACATAACTATTCAATAATGTCTACTATTAAGGGAGGTCCTCTATTTAAGGGGCAATCAATAAAAGTATTTAAAGCAAATCAAATCATACCACAAATTTCAGAAGTAATAGAATCAGATAAAGAAGATAATCAATACTTCTCTATTCCTTCAACATGTCCCGTTTGTGGTGGAAATGTAGAATTATTAGAAGAAGATAGCGGAGTTGTAAATTTATATTGTATGAACCCTAATTGCGAGGGTAAAGCTGTTAATAAATTTGACCATTTTTGTGGAACAAAAGGTCTGGATATAAAAGGATTATCAAAAAAGACTCTCGAAAAATTATTGGAATGGAAATGGATTGCTGATTATGAAGATATTTTTGAATTAGCAGGACATAGGGATGAATGGGTTAAAAAGTCTGGATTTGGTGCGACATCCGTAGATAAAATATTAAGAAATATTCAATCAGCAACTATTGATACTTCATTAAGTGCTTTTATTAGTGCATTAGGTATCCCATTGATTGGGAAAACAGTCGCAAAAGAAATTGAAAATAGAGTAGAAAACTGGAACGATTTTAGAAATAAAGTTCATGATAAGAATTTTGATTTTTCAGATTGGGATGGCTTTGGTGTAGAAAAGAATTTAGCATTAAAGAATTATGATTACCTACCCGCGGATATTATTGTAGATAGATATATTACTTTTAAAGAAAAGAAGAAAGAAGAAAAAATTCAAACTTTAAAAGGTGTTACAGTTGTAATTACAGGTAAATTATCTATCAAGAGAGATGAATTTAAAGCATTGATTGAGGCGGCTGGTGGTAAGGTGACTGGGTCAGTTACAAAAAATACTAATTATCTAGTCACAGACAATCCTGAGAGCGGGACAGCAAAGAACAAGAAAGCTAAAGAACTTGGTGTCACCATTATTTCAGAGAGCGATTTTCGGAGTCAATTTGAAATTTAGAAAAATTTTAGGTATAATATATATATGAAAAATAAAGATATAAAAAAATATGCTTTACGAATAGTTGAGCTAGAGAAAGCGGCTCAAAAAGGTAAAGATGTTTCTCTAGATATGATGTTACTTGTAGAAGATCTAAATTTAGAGGATTTAGTAAAAATTGATGATTATATAATATCAAAAAATTTATTAAAAAATGTTGACAAAACTAAAAATTTTTGATATAATATATATATAATAAAAATAATAAATATTTAAAAAGGAGAAATTTAATTATGGCACAGTTAAAGGAACAGTCAGTAACAATTTTTAATTATGTTAAGGAGCATGATGGAGAAGATTTCACTTGCAAGGATATTGCGAAGGATATTTTCGGTGATGAGGGAGCTTGGAGAAAGGTTAGTGGAACAGTTCTTAGTTTCCAGAGACGCAAGGATGCAGATGGTAATGAGACACCTGTAATGTATCGTGAGAAGGCTCAGATTCAGGATGAGGATGGAAAGTACAAGGATGTAACTTTTATCAGACTTACTGATTATGGTAAGGAAGCAACAGTTGAATCACTTAATGCAGAGGATGCAAAGAAGAACGCCTAAGTTCAATCTTATATATTAAACATTACTTGAGGGGGCGGGGCTGAGAAGCTCCGCCCTAATTTTATAAATAGGAGTTTTTATGGGACTATATATATGTATTTTTATTATAGTCGTATTACTCTTTTTATGTATAATTTTATTCGTAAAATTAAAAAATAAAATTGAGATAGACTTTGAAACTCAAGAGACAAATAAAGAAATTTTATTTTCTAATTTACACTTAATAGAAGAGAGAGAAAAAAGAAAAACAGAATTAAAAGAAATAGAAAATAAAATTTCTATATTGAATGAGAATATTAAAAGCCACGAAAAAACTTTACATAATTTTGAACAATTAGATGCACAAAAAAGAAAAGCATTTGATGAATATTGTTCAATTTTAGATCAGCAGTACAATTTAAAAGAAGAAGAATATGATAATGCAATGAAGAGTTTGCAAGAAGGATATGAAAATGTTGCGAAACTTTATGGAGATAAAATAGTGGCGGAAAAGAAAGAAATGGATAGGGTGCGCGAATATCGAGCCGCCGCACAAAGAGCATTATTAAAAGAACAAGAGGTTGAAGATAATATTTCTTTCTATACTCTTGAATTAAAACCAAGCGATATAGGAGATTTAGAACAATTAGAGAACTTAAAAAAACAGCTAAATCAACCTAGAATATTAAGTATGTTAATTTGGCAAACTTATTATCAGAAACCTTTAAAAACATTGTGGACAAAAATATTAGATACTTCAGATACAGTATGTGGTATTTATAAAATTACTAATATAAATACAAAGCAATGTTATATCGGCCAAAGTTCAAATGTATTAAAGCGTTTTTCTCAACACGCAAAATGTGGATTAGGTATTGATACACCAGTTGGTAACAAACTATATCAAAATATGATACAATACGGTTTATATAATTTTTCTTGGGAATTGCTAGAGAAATGTTCTAAAGAGGAATTAAATCAAAGAGAGAAATATTATATTGAAATGTATGATGCTTATAATTTAGGATTTAATAGTACAGGAGGAAACAAACAATGAAAATAGAAAATGTAGAAGTATATGGAATTGATGCGGCAGTTCGTTCAATGAGAAATCCTATGAACAGTTGGGATAAAAATGATACGGTTGATGGGGAGTTAGGTCCAAATGATTTGAAACTTGCGACTCGTCTTGTGGGCGCTGGCACCGAACACCGCAAGTTTTTAAGGTCTATCTATGTTACTGTTGATTTAACATTACCACAATATATTTGTGCTGAACTGGATACATATAAAGTAGGCACCGTTAGAAATTCTTGTTCTTTTATGCACAAAGGAGTTTCAAAGAAATTTGAAATTGATGATTTTACAACTGATAGACCAGAAGATTTGACAGTGATTATTGAAATGTTAAATCATTTACGAGATTTATACTTAAAGACAAAAGACTATAAGTATTTTAGAAGAATAAGACAAATTCTCCCAATGGGATATAATTATAAATTTACTTGGACAGCTAATTATGAAGTTCTATTAAGTATTTATTTCCAAAGACGCAATCATAGACTTAAAGAGTGGTATCCATTTTGTGATTGGATTAAAGAACTTCCATATATGCAAGATTTTATCAATGCTATTGAAAATAAATAAAAATTTTGTTATAATATTTATATAAGATAAAATAAAACATATGAAAAAGGAGATTAGTTGTTATGAGTAGAGAGGCAAAAGACAGATTTGTAGAAATTGTAGAACAGTATTTTGAGACTATTGAAGTTGAAGCAGATGTAAGAGATTATTTTGAAGATTTCAAGAAATGTCACTCATCTAATAGAAAAGAGATGACTCTAAAAGGAGCAAAGATTTTAGAGGTATTAAAGAAAGACAAGGATAGAGCTATGACCGCCGCAGAGATTGGTGAAGAGTTATTCATCCCGGGACGCTCTGTTAGTGGTTCAATTAGGAAGTTGAGAACAGATGGTTATGTAGATGCTATTGAAAATGTTTCCCCTAAGAAGTATATCGTTACTGAGGCGGGCATTGCATTTGACCATACACCTTATTTAACTGATGAAAAGGATGAGGTAGAATAAGGTTGAAAATATAAAAAAAATTTGTTATAATATTTATAGAATATTTAAAAAAGGAGAAAAACAAGTATGAGAAAGACAACAAATACAGTCTATTTAGAAGGTAGAATTTTTTCACACGAATTAGAATTAAGAGCAGTACAGAATGAACAGTCAAAGAATTATGGTAAGGAATATGCAACAGGTAAATTAAATATTGCCACAGATGAGAATGGAGAAAATGTGGTAACAGTACATTATACATATGAACCACCTACATTTAATTCTGGAAAGCCTAACAGTAAGTTTAAAGTCTTGTCTGATATTATCGATGGTAAGATTAAGACTTGGAGTCAGGATGGTAAAGAAAATGCCGCTATGGTTAAGATTACTTCTTCATTTAATGTAAATGATTGGTATGATAGAGATGATAATCTTGTTAGTTCAAAGAGGATTGAAGGTGGTTTCATCAATTTTGTTAAGGCATTGTCTGATGAAAAGGATAGAGCTTCATTTAGGGCTGATATGCTTATCAATAATTTTACGGTAAAAGAAGCCGATGAAGAGTCTGGTAGACCAGAGTATGGTATCATTAAAGGTGCAGTTTTTGATTTTAGAAATTCATTGATGCCAATCGAATTTAGTATTGAAAATCAGGCAGGTATTAACTATTTCTTAGATTTGGAAATTACTACTAAGAATCCAGTCTTCACTCAGGTTTGGGGTAAGATTGATATTAAGAAAGTTATTAAGAAAACTGTAATTGAGTCAGCTTTTGGTGAAGACGAAGTAAGAGAAAGTGAATATGTAAATACATTCTATAAGGTAACAGGTGTTAAGAAAGAACCTTATGCTTTTGAAGAGGAATCTGAAGATTTGACACCAACAGAACTTCAGAAGTGTCTTCAGGATAGAGAAGTAAAACTCGCAGAAGAGAAAAAGAGACATGATGAAGCAGTTGCTAATAAAAATAAACCTGCTAATAATGCAGCAGTACCAAGTGGAGATTTCGCATTTTAATTGTAAATAAATAAATAATATGTATGGGAACGGCGGAGGGCTAGTGGTTTAGACTAGCCTCCGCATATATTAAGAGAAAAGAAAGTAGGTAATAAAAATGGCAATAGATATATTAAATGTAAAACCTCACGTGGTTAGTAGAGATTTGACTGGATATAGTATTCTCTTATATGGAGAACCAAAAACTGGAAAAACAACTATCTCAAGTATGTTTCCAAACAGTTTGCTTTTAGGTTTTGAAAAAGGATACTCTGCAATCCCGGGAATTATGGCTCAGCCAATAAACACTTGGGGTGAGTTTATGCAGGTTATTAGACAGCTTAAAAAAGATGAAGTAAAAGAAGTATATAAAAATATAATTATAGATACCGCAGATATTGCATGGGATTATTGTCAGAAATATATCCTTGATAATCAAGGAGTTGACAAAGTATCTGATGTCCCATATGGACAAGGTTATGGAATGATTGAAAAAGAATTTGATACTGAAGTTAGAAAAATAGTCCAGTATGGATATGGTTTAATTCTTATTAGCCACGACCAAGATAAAACATTTACTTCAGAACAAGGAGAAGAATACAATAAAATTGTACCTTCACTTGAAAAGAGAGCTTTAAAAGTAGTTTCAAGACTTACTGATATTATCGGTTATGTAAGAAATCTTGAGAATAGAGAAACTGGTGAAACAAAAGTTAGAATGTTCTTAAGAGGAACTCCAAGATATATGGCGGGCAGTCGTTTTAAGTATATGGTTTCATCTATTGATATGGGATATGAAAATCTTGTAAATGCTCTTCATGATGCTATTGAAGAAGAGGCTAAGGTAAATAATAATAAATTTATTTCAGATGATAAGAATGAAGCTCATAAAGATACAAGTACAGAACTTGATTTTGATGCACTTATGGAAGAGTTTAATAATCTTATCGAGGGATTTGCTAAAGATGAAGAAAAGATGTCAACTTATTATACACCAAGAATTCAAGAGATTATTGAGAGATATATTGGTAAAGGAAATAAGGTAACTAATATGTCTAGAACACAGACTGAAGCATTAGACCTTATTGTTGCAGATTTGAAAGAACTCGATTAGTTCCTTCTTAAATAAGTTTATATAGATTTGTAAGGGAGCAAATAAAGCTCCCTTACTTGATTTTATATTAAAAATATGATATAATATTTATATAAATATTATTAAGAGGTGAAAATATGGCGAAACATATAGTTAAATGTAGATATTGTAAAAAAGAATTTGACGCACAAAAACCAGAAGAAAATAAATTATGGATACAGCCAAAACCAAAATTTTATTATCATTACTCTTGTTGGCAAGAGATAAAAAAAGAAGAAGAAAAAGAATTTGAATTATATGATTATATTAAAAGTAAATTTGGTGCAGGATATGATTATGTAAAATTAAGACGCCAAATTGAAGGATATAGAGATAGATATAATTATACATATAGTGGTATTTTAAAATCTTTACAGTGGTATTATGATATTAAGAAAAATCCTGTAAAAAGGATAGATACTCTTGGTATTATACCTTATATTTATGAAGATGCTAAAAAATATTTTTATAAAATATATTTAGCACAAAAAGCTAATGAAGATTTAAAGACAATAGAAATTAAAGAAGAAACTGTAAAAATTAAAAAACCAAAATATCGCTATAAAGCACAAAAGAAACTTATTGAGTGGGGTGAAGAATGAATAAAAAATATGTTGATACGCCATCCATCGTACAAGTATTAGGTGGATTATATAAAAATCCAAAACTATTGGATAATGAAGAATACTTCTTTGATATAAGTGATTTTGTGGAAGAATTTCATAAGATACTTTTCACTTCTATATATAATTTACATACTCTTGGTGCGGAAGAAATAAATTTAACAACAATAGAAGATTATCTCGAACAAAGACCTAAAAAGTTAGCAACATTTAGAGCCTATAAAGGTGGAGAATATCTAAATAAATTAGAAAATAATACTCAAATAGCTGCTTTTGACTATTATTATAATAGAGTTAAAAAAATGACTCTATTAAGAGCATATGCAAATTATGGTTTAGATTTAAAATGGTTGTATGATCCTGATTGTTTGGATATTAAAACAAAACAACAGCAAGAAGATTGGTTAGATAATACTAATTTAAGTGATATGATGGATGAGATAGAAAAGGGTATCACTAATATTAGATTAAAATATTCAACAGGAACAGATTATAGTTTAAAAGATGCGGGAGATGGAATATTAGAACTTATTGACCATTTAAAAGAAGAGCCGGACATTGGTATTCCATTATTTGGAGAAATGTTTAATGGAGTATGTATGGGCGCGCGCCTCGGTAAATTCTACTTAAGGTCAGCCGCAACGGGCGTAGGTAAAGCTTTACCTAATTCTACTATATTGCCAACTCCATGTGGATTAAAAACTGTAGGAGAAATTAAGGTTGGAGATTATTTATTTGATGCTTTTGGAAAACCTACTAGAGTAAAAGCTATTTATCCACAAGGTAAAAAAGAAGTATGGGAAATAACTTTTAAAGATGGAAGAAAAGCTAAATGTTGTGAAGAACATTTATGGAGTTTTTGCACTGAAGGTCAAAAAAAGGAACAAAAATTAAACAGAAAATTTTATACTAAAACTTTAAAAGAAATCAACAAAATGGACTTGTATCAAAAAGGTCATGGATATAAAATTTTAGTTCCAATGCAAAAAGCTGTTGAATATCCTTCTAAACAGTATTATTTAACTCCATATGTTTTTGGATTATTATTAGGAGATGGAAGTTTTAGATATAGTTCAGTTAATAAAGGATTATGTTTTAGCAGTGAGAACGAAGAGCTTCCTTCAATTATTGCTAAAGAAATGGGTTGGAAATATAAAAAATGCTCTAAATATAATTATAGCTGGATGTTTGAAGATCTTAATAATAATGAACACACTAATGTATGGGTTGAAGAAGCTTTAAAAGATTTTCCTGCTTTATGGCAAACAAAATCAGAAATGAAATATATTCCAAGAAAGTATCTTGAAGGAAGTATTGAACAACGATTTGATTTATTAAATGGATTATTAGATACGGATGGCTCAGTAGATAAAGAAAAAGGAAGAGTATCTTTTTATACAACTAGCGAACAACTTCGTGATGATGTAATTGAGTTAAGTTTAAGTTTAGGTTTTAAAGCAACTTGGTTAAAAGATAACCATAAAAAGGAATCTTTGCCTATTTATAAGATTGAAATTGCAGGGACTCCAGAAGATAAAATTAAATTATTTAAATTAAAAAGAAAACATGATTTAATCTTATCTTGGTATAATAATGGAAAAAGAAAAGAAAATAATCTTTTTAATCCTATTATAGACATAAAAAAATTAGATTATTCAGAAGAAATGACTTGTTTTTATGTTGATAATGAAGAGCATTTATTTTTAATGAATGATTTTATTGTCACTCATAATACAAGGTCAATGATAGCTGATGTGTGCTCGATAGGGTGTAAGGAAATATTCGACCCCGCCGCACAACAATGGAAAGTAAATAATTTTTCAGAGCCTACTTTATATATCACAACAGAACAAGAATTGTCAGAAGTACAGACAATGATGTTGGCTTTTGTTAGTGGTGTAAATGAAGATTGTATTAAATATAATAGGTATCATAGTCCTCAAGAAATAGAAAGAGTTGTTAAAGCTGGTGAGATTATTAAAGAAAGTGGTATTAAAGTTAAAGAGTTACCAGACTTTTCTTTAGAAGATATTGAAAATGTTATTAAACAAGCGGTAATCAATTATGATATTCACTATTGTTTTTATGATTATATACATACAAGTATTAAAATCCTAAGTGAGATTAGTACAAGAGCAAAAGTTAAGAATTTGCGTGAAGATAATATTCTTTTTATGATTTCAGTAAAATTAAAAGAATTATGTCAAAAATATAATCTTTTTATAATGTCATCAACACAGCTTTCAAATGATTATAAAACTGCTTCTGTTTATGACCAAAGTTTATTAAGAGGTGCAAAAAGTTTGGGTGATAAAGTAGACTGGGGCGGCATCATGTTGCAAACTACACCTGAAGATTTAGAATCAGTTAAAGACATCATAAATAAAGGTGGATTTGAGAAACCTGCTATAAAAATGCCTATATATAAAAATCGTGGTTGTAAATATAAAGATATTTTATTATGGTGTAAAGAAGATAGAGGTACTTGTAGAATTATACCAATGTTTGCAACAGATTATAGTTATAAAATTGTCGATATTGAAAAATTGAATATTGAGGTGGAATGATGTATATATTAGAACCGAATTTAAAAATTATTAAACAGGCTATTGATGAAAAGAAAAGTGAAGGATATAATGAAGTTTATATTGTTATGAGCAATAAAACAAAAGAGTTAATAAAAGAATTATCTTTTTCACAATTTTCTTTATCTAGTTTGTTTGATTGTTGGTGGTATGATGATTCAATAAATAGACTATATGGATGTAAAATTTTAGAAGATAACACATTAGAAGTTGGTAGAATTGAAGTATTAGGATATGAAAAAAATGAAAAGATATGATAAAGATAAATTAAAGAATAGTTTAACAGTAGAACAAGTAGAAGGGTTATTATATGATTTAGGCGGCGACCCTCAAAATAAGGGAGATGTTATTGTCTCTCGTACGATATGTCATAATCCGCCGGGAGAAGGTAGTTATAAACTATATTATTTTGATAATACAAAACTTTTTAAATGTTTTACACAATGTTCAGAAAATAGTTTTGATATTTATCAATTAGTTCTTAAGGTTAAAAATTTAGCTCAAGAAAAAATTAAATATAATTATCAAGGTAAAGAAGTAATTAGAAGTTGGGAATTACCAGATGCCATTCGATATATAGCAACTTATTTTGGTTTTAGTCAAGAAACTTTTAATTTTGAAGAATTTAAGAACTCACTCGTTGATTATGAATATTTTAATAAAAATGAAGAAATGTTAGCATCTACTACAATCAAAGAAAGAACAGTAGATTTAAAGATATATAATGGAGATTTTCTTAAAAATCTACCAAGACCAAGAATTGTATCTTGGGAAAGTGAAGGAATATCTCCGCAAGTAATGCTAAATAGGGGGATATGTTATGACCCAGTGCATAAAGGTATAGTAATCCCTCATAGAGACATTGATGGTAATTTAATAGGTATAAGAGAAAGAACTTTAGTAAAAGAACAAGAGGACTTTGGAAAATATAGACCTATGGTTTTTAGCGGTAAGATGTATAATCATCCATTAGGGTTCGCATTATATAATCTTAATTATAGTAAAAATGCCATTAAATTATTAAAAAAGGCTATTGTATTTGAGTCTGAAAAAAGTACATTAAAATATGCAAGTCTTTTTGGAGAAGAAAATGATATTTCAGTAGCCTGTTGTGGAAGTTCGATTAGTAGTTATCAAATTGAATTATTAGTTGATTTAGGTGTAACAGAAATTATTATAGCATTTGATAGACAATATAAAGAAAGAAATAAAGATGATAAGGAATTTATAAGATGGGCAAAAAAATTAAAAGAAATAAATAAGAAAATAATAAGTCAAGTATCTGTAAGTTTTATGTTTGATAAAGAAAACTTACTAGATTATAAAGATAGTCCAATAGATAAAGACAAAGCGACTTTCCTATATTTATATAATAATAGAATTTATGTTTAGGAGAGTGATAAAATGAATTATAAGCTCATTAGTGAGCCTGAAACTAATCGTGATGTATTAGAGCAAGTTTTAATCAATAGAGGAGTAAATAAAGATGACTTAAAAAATTATTTTATGGCTGCAACGTGTGGAGAGGCAAAGAATATCAATTCTCCTGAAACTTTAGGTATAAAGCCCCTTGAAGAGGCGGCTTCCGCACTTTTACATACTATTTCAGGGAATAAAGAATGTATCATTATTGTAGACTGTGATTATGATGGTTTTGGCTCTTCTGCTTTATTAACAAATTATTTACACGATTTATTTCCTAGGTGGACAGAAAATCATATTACATTTTTCTTACACGATGGAAAACAACATGGTTTAGCAGACTTTATGCCTAATTTAGAAAATATGGATACTGACAATATAAGACTAATTATTACTCCAGACTCATCAAGTAATGATTATGAATGTCATAAAAAGTTAAAAGAAAAAGGTATTACAGTTTTAATATTAGATCATCATGAAGCAGATAAAATTTCTGATGATGCTATTGTTATAAATAATCAATTATCAGATTATCCAAATAAGTCCTTAGCGGGAACTGGAATTACTTGGCAATTTTGTAGATATATTGACAGTATATTAGATAGAAAAAATGCAGATAAATATATTGATATAGTTGGAATGACACAAATATCTGATATGATGGATTTAAGAAATATAGAGACAAGAACATTAGTTACTCTTGGTACTAAATATGATAATCTTGAAAATCCTTTTATTGCGGGAATGGCTGATAAAAATGCTTACTCATTAAGGAAAATGGCAAATTTACAACAAGAAGATGATTATATAACTCCTATGGGTGCTGCTTTTTATATTGTTCCTCTTGTTAATGCAACTATTAGAAGTGGTACGATGGAAGAAAAAAGATTATTGTTTGATAGTATGTTAAATTATAAGGCTTTTACTGAAATATTATCAAATAAAAGAGGTCATAAATTAGGAGAGAAAGAGAGAGTAATTGACCAAGCTTTAAGAATGGTTACTAATGTTAAAAATAGACAAACTAAAGCAGAAAAGATAGCTTTAGAGTATGTAGATGAATTGATAGAAAAAAGAGGTCTTTGGAATAATAAAGTATTAGTATTTCTTTTGGATAAGGACGATGCTCAGAAAGTACCATCTAATATTGGTGGATTAGTTGCAAATAGAATTATGGGCAAATATCAAAGACCTTGTTGCATGTTAAGAGAGCATAATGGCATCTTTAGCGGAAGTGCTAGAGGATGTCAAAAAGCTGATGTATCAGAATTTAAAGATTTATGTGAGGAGACTGGTGTTACGACCTTTACAGCTGGACATCAAGGAGCATTTGGTCTTGGAATTAAAAAAGAAAATATTGATACATTCATCAATAAAACAAATACATTTTTGAAAGATATGCCTACTGAACCTAAGTATTATGTAGACTTTATTTATACACCTGAAGTTCTTAAATATTCAGCTGATGATATAATTCGTATTGGCAATAATTTCTTTTTATGGGGACAAAATATAGATGAACCATATATAGCAATAAAAGATTTAAAAATTTCTAAGCAAGACATAAATATTTATGAGGGAAAGACTAATACATTAAAAATTACTTTACCACAGAATAAATTCATCACCTTTATTAAGTTCAATATTAGTGATGGAGAAATGGAAATTTTTAATAATGTAGGTGATGGTTATATAGAATTAGAAGTTGTAGGTCGTTGTTCAGTGAATAAATGGCAGGATAAAGAATATCCGCAAATTATGATAGAAAATTATAACATTGTTGACAGTAATAAATATTATTTTTAGGAGGTCATATGGCATTAAATATTGGTTATTTGAAAGCAAAGACAGATAAAGCATCTGATGAAGTTTTTACTCCAGATTATGCGGTGACACCAATTATTAAATATGTAAAACAATTTGCCGATAAGAGAAATAAAGATATAATTGTTTGGTGTCCTTTTGATACAGAAGATAGTGAATTTGTTAATAAATTTATTGATAATGGCATATCTGTAATTGCAACACATATAGATAATGGTCAGAATTTTTTTGAGTATGAACCTGATTATTATGATATTATTGTATCTAACCCACCTTTTAGTATTAAGGATAGTATTTTAAAAAGATTATATGAATTAGATAAACCTTTCGCTATGCTACTTCCTATTCCTACTTTACAAGGTCAAAAAAGATTTCGTTATATAAAAGATTGTCAGGCTTTAATATTTGATAAAAGAATAAATTATTTTAAGAATAAAAAAACAAAGGAAATTCAAAAAGGAGTAAGTTTTGGCAGTTTCTATTTATGTAAAAATTTGCTTCCTAAAGATTTGATTTTTGAGGAGTTGCAAGTAACTAATTAACTGCTTGGGGCGACCTAGAGCAATTTTATCGAATTCAAGAAAAAAATTGCTCTAGGTTTTTTTCATCCTAAATTTTACTTTTTTTAAAAAATATGTTATAATTATAATATAAAAATTAAAGGAGAAAAATATGGTAGAGAACACAGAATGGTTAACTGAAAATAGAACTATTTTCTTAACTGGACCTATTGATGAAGAAAGTGTGGTTCCAGCGATGCAACTTATAGTGCAATCTAATATCGAAGATAAAGTAACAAAAGAAACCTTGCAGAGTTATGAACCATTACCTATTAAGATTTTTATTTCAAGTAATGGTGGAGATGTATATACTGCTTGGGGACTTATTGATTTAATTGAAACTTCTAGTACACCTATTTTTACTTATTGTGTTGGTGAAGCAATGAGTGCGGCTTTTGATATTTTTATTGCAGGGCATAATAGATTTATCACTGAACATAGTATTTTAATGTGTCATCAAATTAGTTCTCAATTATCTTATATGACAGTAAAAGATATTCAAGAACAAAATAGATGGTTACAATATTTGCAAAGAGAAGCTGATAAATTTATACAAAATCATACGACATTATCAAAAGAAGATATTAAAGATATTACAAGATATAAGAAAGACAGATATTTTACTGCTAATGATGCAATAGAATATGGTATGGCAGATAAAATTATTGACAATAGTATGTTATGGAGTTGTTAGAATATGATAGTATTAAATGAAAAACAAGAAAAAGGTTTGGATATTGCAGTTAATCGTTTTTTAAATAAAAATAAGTATGTAGTTATTTCAGGTTATGCTGGATCAGGTAAGTCAACACTAGTTAAATTTATTACACAGGCAATTATTCATCTTGGAGAAGGCGTGAGTGAGGATGATATTTGTTATTGTGCATATACAGGTAAGGCTACTCAAGTGTTATTTAATAAAGGTAATAAAAATGTAAGTACATTACATAAATTACTATATGAGAGTATTCCTAGACCAGATGGTAATTTTTTTAGAAGAGTCAAGAAACATATTAACTACAAAATTATTATAGTAGATGAATGTTCTATGGTTCCAAAGGACATGATAGAACTTTTAAATAAATTTAATATTTTTGTAATCTACTTAGGAGACCCTTTCCAAATCCCGCCTATTAACCCTGAAGAAGGCGATGGTAATTCTTTATTAAAGAACCCTCATATTTTTTTAGATGAAATAATGAGACAAGAGGCTGAAAGCGATATTATTCAATTAAGTATGAAAATTCGTAATAATGAGCCAATTTCATATAATAAAGGAAGGGACTCAATAGTAATACCAAAATCAGAATTGAATACTGGTATATTGAAATGGGCAGACATTGTAATTTGTGCTACCAACGCAACTAGAATACAATTAAATAATCAAATGCGGACTCTTGAAGGTAGAACAGGTGATCCTTGTGAAGGGGATAAAGTTATTTGTACTAGAAATTATTGGACACATTTTTCATCAGAAGGAGACCCTCTTATCAACGGCGCAATAGGAACAATTAGTAATACCTATGATGATTGGGCATATACTCCTAATTTTGCTGGCGGCAAGAGGATAAATTATCTGCGTGCAAATTTTACACTAGATGAAGGTGGAGTATATAAAGATTTACAGATTGATAAAAATATGATAGCGACAGGCGAACCTACTTTAAATAGAAAAATTCAATATAGATTAGGTCTTAAATATAAACATTTAATACCTTTTGAATTTGAATATGGATATGCTATTACTGGACATAAATCACAGGGTAGTCAATGGGGTAAGGTAGTAGTTATCGAAGAAAAATTTCCTTATAATAAAATAGAACACGCTAGATGGTTATATACCAGTATTACTAGAAGTATTGATAAATTAGTTTTAGTAAGATAATTAAATTGATTTTTTATAAAAAATATGATATAATATTATTACAAAATGAATAGAAGGAGATAAAAAGGTATGCAAAACAGATTTGAATGTCATTCTCATACTCATTTTAGTAATATTAGATTGCTTGATAGTATAAATAAGCCTGATACTTTAATGGAAAGAGCGGCAGAGATTGGCTTAAAAGGAATTGCTTTAACAGACCATGAATGTCTTTGTGGTGCTGTAAAATGGTTTAATAAAGGTAAAGAAATTATAAAAAAGTATCCAGATTTTAAATATGCAATAGGAAATGAAATTTATTTGACTGATACCCGCGAGTCGGGTATCAGATATTGGCATTTTATTTTAATAGCAAAAGATGCCATTGGTTTTAAGCAATTAAGAGAATTATCTTCTATTGCTTGGATGAATAGTTACATAGATAGAAGATTAGAAAGAGTACCTACTCTTAAGTCTGATTTAAAAAGAATTGTTGGGCGTGAGCCGGGTCATCTAATTGCAACAACCGCATGTATAGGTGGAGAATTGTCTGGAAGAACATTGGCTATGTTGAAAGCTAGGAAGCAAGGAGACAAAGCAACAGAAGTAGATAGTTATAATAAAATTGTCGCTTTTGTAAAATTCTTAGATGATGTATTTAATGATGACTGGTACATAGAGTGCGCACCCGGCGCGAGTTATGACCAAGTTATAGTGAATAAAAAATTGATTGAAATTGCATCTATTTTTAATAAAAAGATGGTAATTGGCACGGATTCGCATTATCTTAATAAAGATGATATTGACATTCATGAGGCTTTCTTAAATAGTAAAGGTGGAGAAAGAGAAACTAAAGAATTTTATCAATATGCTTATCTTCAGCCTGAAGAAGATATTATTAAAAATTTAACTCCATCTATTGTTGATGCATATGAACAAATGTGTAAAAATAGTATGGAAATTTTTGATAAAATTACTATTTATGATATTAGTCACCCACAAATGATACCTAAAGTTCCAGTAAAAAATTATGAACCAAAAGTGAATGAATTAAGTGAATATAAAGTTTTATCAGAATTATTTAATTCAGAAGATAAATCTGAAAGATATTGGGTAAATGAATGTGTCAACGCATTAAAAAATAAAAATAAATTTAATGAAGAATATTTATCAGAGTTAGAGCTGGAAGCATCTATCAAAAGAATAGTTGGTAAAAATTTAGGTACTAATATGTTTAATTATCCTATTACTTTACAGCATTATATAGATTTAATTTGGGATTGCGGCAGTCCGATTGGTCCCGGTAGAGGTTCTGCTCCGACCGCACTCAATCATTATTTGTTGAATATAACTCAATATGATCCGATAGTATATAAACAAAAATTTAGAAGATATATGAATGAAGGTCAAACAGAGTTGGGTGATGTTGATATTGATTTATCACCAACTAAAAAACCTTTAATACTTTCTAAAATATGTGAAGAAAGAAGCAAATATATTGATGATAAATATGATAGCGATACTAAAAATAAACTCGGGGCAGTTATGGTAGGTACATTCGGTACGGCTACTTCGAAGAGAGCTATCCAGATTGGCTGTAAGGGGTACAGGAGTGAAAAATATCCTAATGGAATTGATGTGGATATATCAGCATATCTTTCAAGTTTAATTCCTCAAGAAAGAGGATTTGTTTGGAGTATTAAAGATAGTTATTATGGAAATAAAGAAAAAGGTAGAGAACCTATCAGTTTATTTGTTAAACAAATAGACGCTTATGAAGGGCTATTGAAAATTATTTTAGGTGTAGAAGGATTGATAGTCAGTAGAAGTTCTCATGCGTCTGGTGTTATTTTCTCCGACGAAGACCCTTATCTCTTTGGATGTTATATGAAAACACCTAGTGGAGATATTATAACGCAATATGATTTGCATGATTTAGAGTCTGTTGGTGGTACAAAATATGATTTGAATTGATTAAAATTCAACAAATATTAGAAAAAGGAACTCAGTTAGATGAGAGTGAAAAGAACTTTCTCTGTAGAAAAAATAAAAGAACTAATTGAAAATGGTTATAGTATTCAAAAAATTGCCGATGAATTGAATACTTCAAGACCTACAATAAGCAAATTTTTAAAAGAAAATAATTTACAAACTAAAAGAACAAAAAGACAAAAAGAATTACAAAAATTAAATTCTGAAGAAATAGCAAAAAAGTACAAAGAAGGATTAAATGTACTTGAGTTAGAAAAAGAATATAATGTTTCAAATAGTGTAATTCATAGAATATTGAAAGAACAAAATGTTCAGATGAGAACTAATTCAGAATCTCATCAAAAATATTTAAGAAATTCACATTATTTTGATAAAATTGATAATTGTGATAAAGCATATTTATTAGGTTTTATTTGTGCAGATGGATATGTAACTTCAAGAAATGAACTTGGTATTAGTATTAGTTCTAAGGATAAAGATTTTATTTATTGGTTTCAAAAACAATTAGAAACTAATAAAGAACCTAGACTTTACAACGAAAATAAATATATTCAATTAGTTATAAATGATAAAATTATAGTTAATAAATTACAAGAATACACAATTATCCCTAATAAAAGTCTTGTAATAAACATTGGAAAAGTTATAGAAAAAGCATCTTTGAATGATAAACAGATAAAAGCTTTTCTTTTAGGTTATTTTGATGGAGATGGTGGTATTTATAAAACATTAGTAGATAATAAATATTACCAATATAGTTGTTCAATAACTGGCACCTATGAAACTTGTTCTTATTATAAAAATTATTTTAACAACATAGGTTTTTTTGTTAAGAGACATAAAGACGATAAAAATAATTATACTTACCAAATCGGCGGTAGAAATAAGGTAAGAGAGGGTTTAGAAAAAATATACTCAATTAAAAATGAATTATCTTTTTACTACGAGAGAAAAAATTTAATATTTGAAGAATTATAATTTATGAAAAGTCCTAATATTCAGTGATGAATATTTGAAAGGAATTGAACTCTATTACTCAGAGGTGTGGAAAAAGCGAATAGTATCTAATAGGAAATGATTAGTTAATTTTTCTGCTAACCGGGGAACCTTATCAGGTAAAGCTGAAGGCAATCCAGTGCTAAGCCTATTTTAAAATAGGAAAGTGTATCGACTATCCGTTGAGATACGGTTAGGGTGGAAGATGAGTTACCATCCGAAGTGGTTCCCTCTCCTTTTTAAAGGAGATGAAGATATAGTCAGTGCCATTAGAAATAATGGAGTAGCACGTTTCTTGTAACAAAAGCAATGGATAAAATCACAGAATGTGTTGAGTTATTGCAGAAAGATAATTTACTTCCAAAAGGTAATATTAGAGAAATATATGAAAAATATCTTCATCCAGATGTTTTAGATTTTGAAGATAAAGAAATATGGAAAGCAATTCAAGATGGTAAAATTCTTGATCTCTTTCAGTTCGATTCAACAGAAGGAAGTAAAGGAATTAAATCAATTCAACCAAGTAATTTAACAGAATTATCAAATGTTAATGGTCTTATTCGTTTGGTAGCTCCAGATAATAGCGATGAAAGACCAATAGAAAAATATCAAAGATTTAAAGCAAATCCGCAACTTTGGTATGATGAGATGAGAAAATATAACTTAACAGATAAAAATATAAAAACTTTAGAAAAGTATTATAAATCAAGTTATGGTATCAGTATTTCACAGGAAAATTTCTTATTCTCTCTTGGCGATCCGGGGGTATGCGGATGGGACTTCACGAGATGTAATGCCGCAAGAAGAGTTATCAGTAAAAAGAAAATGGATAAGTTACCAATATTAAAAGAGGAAATAATTAACGAGGCAGCAACGCCTGAGTTGGGTAGATATTATTGGGATAATGTTGTCCTACCTATCTCGTCATATGCATTCTCAGATCCACACGCATTAGCATATGCGATGGTAGCGTATCAATTTGCTTATTTAGCAACAAAATTTAATAGTATTTATTGGAACACAGCTTGTTTAATTGTTGATAGCGGAAGTCTTGAAGTAGAAACAATAGATAGCAAAAAAGAAAAAGGAACTGATTATACTAAATTGGCAACTGCATTAGGTCATGTAATCAATGAAGGTATTAAAATATCTTTAGTTGATATAAATAATTCTGATTATTCATTTACTCCAGATGCAATTCATAATCAAGTATTGTTTGGTTTAAAGCCATTATCAAATATCAATGAAGAAATTATTGAACAGATTAAAAATAATAGACCTTATCATAGTTTAAAGGATTTTATGAATAGAGTTCCGATTAAGAAATTGGCTATGATTTCATTGATAAAGGGCGGCGCGTTTGATGAATTGGAGAGAGAAAGAGCCTCTAAAATCGGCCTCGAACCAAGGGTCGCCGCAATGATTTATTATATTTCAAAGATATGCGAACCAAAGAAAAAATTGAATTTACAAAATTTTAATGGTTTAATAGAGAGAGGATTAGTTCCAAAAGATTTAGATTTTGAAGTTTCAATTTTTAAAGCAAATAAATATTTTAAAAAGAATAAATATAAAGATTATTATATGGCAAGTGAAAATGATTATTTGCATTTGAGTTCATTAGATGAAAGTTTTGCAGATAATATTTCAATAAAACAAGATAAATATTTAATACCTCAGTCAGTATGGGATAATTATTATAAAAATATTATGTGTAAAGCAAAAGATTGGGTTAAAGATAATCAAGAATCTCTATTGAAACAATTTAATGAAAAACTATTTATGGAATTATGGGAAAAGTATGCGACTGGTAATATATCATCTTGGGAAATGGATAGTTTATGTTTTTATTACCATGACCACGAATTAAAGAATGTTGATAAAGAACGATATGGTATTATTGATTTTAATACTCTTGATCCAGATGGAAACATTGATAAATATTGGAAAAAAGGTGATACTCAAATCCCTATTTTCTTAATTAGTCGTCTATGTGGAACTGTAATTGCAAAAAATGATAGTCATTCTTCTATTTCTCTATTGACAGATAATGGAGTTGTAAATGTTCAATTTACAAGAGATTTATATGCAATGTATAAGAAACAAATTTCGGTAATAGGTGATGATGGTGTTAAACATGTAGCTGAAAAAGGCTGGTTTGGTAGAGGTAATAAATTATTAGTTACTGGATATAGACGAGATGATACTTTCAGAGTAAAGAAATATAAATCAACTGGCGGGCACCACTTATATAAAATTGATAGCGTTGCGGAAGATGGAACATTAACATTAGAACATGAAAGGGTATCAGCATGACAGAGAAAAGAAAAAAAGTAATAGCTTTAGTTGGACCTTCAGGGAGTGGTAAAGACACTCTCTTGAAGGAGAGTGTAAAGGCACTGCCGCTTAAAAAGATAACAACTTGTACAACAAGACCAAAAAGAGAAAATGAAAAAGATGGAATTGACTATCATTTTTTATCGGGTAAAGCTTTTATTACAAAAATCGCTAATTTTGAAATGTTAGAAGTATCTAGTTTTAAGACCAATGAAGGATATTGGTATTATGGAACAGATATTAAAGAATTAGATAGCAATATGGTAAACATAGGTGTTTTTAATATGAAAAGTTTAAGTTATTTAATACAGGATGGATTAGTAGATATATATCCACTTTATATTAAAGCAAATGATCAAGATAGATTATTTAGACAGTTATCAAGAGAAACAGAACCAGATTGCTTAGAAATTTGTAGAAGATTTATCTCAGATAATCAAGATTTTAATGATTTTGAATATAAAGATAAATTACTTTTTTATAATAATAATGAGATACAAGATATAAAAAATTTCCCAAAGGTACTTAAAAATACTGCATTAAAAAGTAACGATGGGTGGATTTAAAAAATGTATCTATAATTAAAAACATTATATATAAGGTATCCCCTTAAAATATTCTAACTAATTAGGAGGAAAATTATGCAAATTCAAAAAAGAGATGGTACCTATCAAGACTTTGATAGGGGAAAAATTACAAATGCTATTTTAAAAGCATTTAAAGAAATTGATGGAAATATCAGTGATTATGCAATTACAAAAAGTAAAAAAATTGCAGACTTCATTGAAAGCAAAGCAAAAGATGAAATTCTGTCTATTGATGAAATTCAAGAGATGGTAGAAAATGGGTTGATGTCTACTAAAAGGCGCGATGTAGCTAGAGCTTATATTGAATATCGTCATGACAGAGACCAAGCCCGCAGATGGAAGAATGATATGATGGCGGCGATGGAACAGAAATTAAATGGCAGTAATATTGAAAATTCTAATGCTAATATGGATGAAAATTCATTCGGAGGCAGGAAGGGTGAAGCTACCAATATTGTGCTTAAACAATATGCTTTAGATAATTGTATGAGTAAGAAATCTAAAAATTTACATTTATCTAATCATATTTATATTCATGATTTGGATAATTATGCACTCGGAACACATAACTGTTTAACATTACCTGTTGACAAATTACTTGCTGAAGGTTTTAATACTAGACAAACAGATATTAGACCTGCTAATAGTGTTAATACTGCTTTTCAGCTATTGGCGGTGTTGTTTCAATTACAGTCATTGATGCAATTTGGAGGCGTTTCTGCGAGTCATCTAGACTGGACTATGGTTCCGTATGTAAGGAAAAGTTTTTATAAACATTATATTGATGGATTAAAATATTGTGAAGATATTACTCCAATAAATGAACCTAATAAACCAATCACAAAACTTTCTATTCAAGATTCTTGGTACGATCCAGACGTATATGAAAAAGCTTATAAATATGCTCTTGACATGACCAAGAAAGAAATTCAGCAAGCCGTTGAAGGAATGTTTCATAACCTCAACACATTGCAAAGCAGAAGTGGAAATTAACAACATGGTTTCCCTAGAGCGAAATCTCTAGTAAAAAATTGGGCAAAATCGGTGGAGCTTAAAAATTTTTTAAAATTTTATATATTTTTTGGACAAACTTGATTTGTATAATTAGAAAATATAAAGAATTTTTAAAAATTCAAGGTAATACCGAGGTAACTAATTAAATTACGAAAGGTTAATTAGTACCGTAGAGCGTAGGTGGTGAATAAATATAATCC
>AUXO015100128.1_pt1 | contig 50728 bp, 50 predicted proteins | sample 768731 | NCBI WGS metagenome assembly AUXO01 (sample SAMN02715735, study PRJNA202380) | gut metagenome | biome: sheep rumen | host: Ovis aries | place: New Zealand: Palmerston North | reverse complement strand
GAAGATGATGAACTTGTTTCTGTTAAGAAAACTACTGGTAATAATGAAATTCTTATGGCAGGATCTAATGGTAGAATGGTTAGATTTAAAGAAGATAGTGTTAGAGTTATGGGAAGAGGAGCTACTGGAGTTAAAGGTATTAACTTAGAAGGTGGATATCTTGTTGGTATGGAAGTAGCTAATGAAAATGAGAATATTCTTGTTGTTACGGAAAAGGGTTATGGTAAAAAGACTCCAACTTCTGAATATAGATTAACTAATAGAGGTGGAAAAGGTGTTAAAACGCTTAATGTTACTGATAAGAACGGTTCATTAGTTACATTTAAGTCTGTTGATAGTGATAAGGATATTATGATTATAACTGATTCTGGTATTGTTATTAGATTGGATTCTGATAAGATTTCTACCATGAGTAGGGTTACACAAGGAGTTAGACTTATCAATCTTAAGGAAAATAGTCTTGTTAGTTCAGTGGCCCTTGTTGATAAAGAAAATTCTGAAGAAATTATTGATGCTGCTGAATCTGTTGAAAATAGTGATAATGATAACGAAGAGAGTAATTAATACTCTCTTTTATTATTAGAATTATTTCCCGGGAAATAATTCTAATAGATAATTTTTAATAATATTAAAAAAATTGAATAGTTACCTGTTGATATAAATATTTCATAATGGGAAATATTTTATGTAAATTACTGTAAATAAGCATAAAGCTATTAATTATTTCCTGGGAAATAATTAATAGCATACAAATGTTTGCCTTTGCTTTTTTGTTGATTTTTTTAGTTAAATGTAGTATATTCTTGTTGATACAACATTAATTAGTGGAACCAGGTCAGGGATGGAAATCAGCAGCCTTAACATTCTATTAATGTGTGTATCTTTTTTTATGTTCCACGTGGAACATAAATATACACACTAATTTTTTTTTTATAGATTTACTTAAACTTTATATATCTTATGTTTAATTTAAAAATAAAATTTTTTACATATCATTTATCTCTTATGTTCCACGTGAAACATAAGTTTATTTTATTTATTTCAAAATATAATTTTTTTTTATTATTTTATTAATTTAAAATGTGTTAATTTTAAATATGATTTCATGTTCCACGTGGAACATGAATATCATCAAATATGGTTAATCTTATTATTTTAAATATTTAAAGTGATTAGTTTTTACTTGATCTATATCTTTTTATTTAATAAATGTTTATTTTTTATATAATTATTATTTCATGTTTCACGTGGAACATGAATATTCACACTAATTTTTTTGATAGAATTATTTATACTATATATATTTTTTGTTTAATTATTATTTTTGCCTTATGTTCCACGTGAAACATAAGAATATTTTATTTACTATAAATTACATTTTTTTTTATTATTTAATTAATTTAAAATGTGTTAATTTTAAATATGATTTCATGTTCCACGTGGAACATGAATATTCCTAGATATGGAAATTATATTATTTATAATATTTAAATAATTAATTTTGACTTGATCTATTTTTTTTATTTAAGGATCATTGCTCTTTTTTTATACTATTTCATGTTCCACGTGGAACATGAGTAATTTGATTATTAGTAGACTTCATATTTGTTTCTAATGATAACTTATTATGTTGATAACTGTTGATTGTGAGATAAATGCATGTTAATATTCTTATATGTTCCACGTGGAACATGAGTAGGTGATGTTGATGGATGATTATTTTATGAATATAGCTTTAGAAGAAGCTAAATTAGCTTATGAAATTGGAGAGATTCCTGTGGGTTGTGTTATTGTTAGAAATAATGTCATTATTGCTAAGTCTCATAATTGTAAAGAAAGTAAGAAGAATTCTGTTATGCATGCTGAGTTGCTGGCTGTTGATAGAGCATGCCAGGTTGTTGGAAATTGGCGACTAGATGATTGTATTCTATATACTACATTAGAACCTTGTATGATGTGTATGGGAGCTATTATAGAAAGTAGAATACCTAAGGTTTTTTATGGAGCAAAATGTAAGAGCGAACAAATGTATGATGCTGATAAAATTTCTGCCAAGAAAATTACCATTGTTAATGTTCGGGATGAGCGGTGTTCAACTATTTTGAGTGATTTTTTTAAAAATAAAAGGAAAAAATAATTATTTCCTTTATTTTTATGATATAATTATTTCGATAGTTACATGGAGGTGAGGTTTATGAGTTATTTGGCATTATACAGAAAATATCGACCTTCTGATTTTGATAGTGTTTATGGACAAGAAGAGGTTGTTACTGTTATTAAAAATGCTATTCTTAATAATAAGATTTCCCATGCTTATCTTTTTAGTGGACCTAGAGGAACTGGCAAAACTACTATTGCTAAAATTATTGCTAAACTTGTTAATTGTGAACATTTAGAGAATGGTAAACCATGTGGAAAATGTTATAATTGTCTTAATTTTTCTAATAGTAATGATATTGTTGAAATTGATGCTGCTTCAAATAATGGTGTTGATGAAATTCGAGAGATAAGAGATAAGATTAATCTTGTACCTAGCAATGCTAAATTTAAGGTTTATATTGTTGATGAGGTTCATATGCTTACTAATCAAGCTTTTAATGCGCTTCTTAAGACTTTAGAGGAACCTCCGAGTCATGTGATTTTTATATTGGCTACGACGGAGCCTCATAAAATTCCTTTGACTATTGCTTCTAGGTGTCAAAAGTTTAGATTTTCTAAAATTGATGATAATAAGGTTGTTGATAGATTAAAAGAAATTTCAAAATTAGAAAATATTTCTTGTGATGATGATGCTTATTATGAAATTGCTAGACTTTCAGATGGATGTATGAGAGATGCTATTAATCTTCTTGACCAATTAGTGGCTTATTCTGATTCTCATATTACTTTGGAGGATATTTATAAAGTTAATGGAGCTGTGTCTTATAATGATATTAATGAACTTCTAAATTATATTTATAGTAATGATAAGACTAAAATTATTGAATTTGTTGATAATTTTGATAAATCTGGTAAAGAAATTAATAAGTTTATTGAGGAATTGATAATTTATATTAAGGATATTATTTTGTATAAAAATGCGGGATTTTTATCAAATATTAAGGTTAAGAATGAGAATATAAAAGTTATTTCTGATGCTTTTTCAGATAAAATACTATATATGCTTGTGGATATGCTTAATAGTACTCAAAATAGTGTTAAAACATCATCACATGGTTCGATATTGTTTATGACTTCTATTCTTAATTTTGCTGAAAAGATTAATGCCCAGGAACATTTTAGTGATCCTATAAAACAAGAAAACAGTGTTGTTAATAAGAATGAAATTACTTCGAATGGTTTTAATATTGCAAATAAAATTATTTCCCGGGAAATAATTTTGGATGAAAAGGTTGTTGATAGTAGCAATATTTCTGTACTTAAGATTGATTTAGATGGAAGAATTAATAATACTTTAGCAGGAGCTTCTAAAGATATTTTGAAGATGTTTAAAAGTAAATGGAATTTAATTAGTGATTATTTATTTGATGAAAAGTATTCTTCGGTATGTGGTTTACTTAAGGATTCTAATGTTGTTGTTTCTTCTAGTGAATATATTATTATTTCTAATAAGTTATCTTCTGTGGCATCTAGAATTAATTATAATAGTGAAATTATAGAAGAATTACTTGAAAAAATTTTTGATAGTAAAGTTAAAGTAGTAGCGGTTTCTGAGGAAGAATGGTCTAAAATTAAAAGTGAATATATTAATAATATTAAAAATGGTAAAAAATATGTTGTTTTGGAATTGAATGAAAAGGTTGAAAATGAAAAAGAGAAAACTCCAGTGGATGATTTGATTGATTTAGTTGGAGAAAATGTTATTGAATATAAATAATAAAGGAGAATGATTAAAATGAATATGCAAAGTTTAATGATGCAAGCTAAAAAGATGCAAAAGGATATTGAAAAGTCACAAAAGGAACTTGAAAATAAGGAGTATACTGGTAAATCTCAGTTTGTTAGCGTTACTATTAGTGGTTCTAATAAGTTATTATCTGTTAAGATTGATATGGATGAATTATCTAATGATGATAAGGAAATGCTTGAGGATATGATATTAGTTGCGGTTAATGATGCTATTAATCAGATGGAAAAAGATAAGGAAGAAAAGTTTGGCAAATATGGTCAAATGTTTAATGGTTTGATGTAATTATGTTTCCTAGTTGTATTAATGATATTATTGAGTCTTTTAAGGACTTACCTGGTATTGGGGAAAAGACTGCTGAAAGACTTGCTTTTTCTCTTATTAATTTTGATAAGGATAGACTTACTTCTTTTTCTGATGCTATTATTGCGGTTAGAGATAAGATTAAATATTGTAGTGTGTGTGGTAATATTACTGATAATGATAAATGTAGTATTTGTAATGATACCAATAGAAATTCAAAAATTATATTTGTTGTGGAAAAAGCTAAAGATATTTCTTTATTTGAAAAGATTAATGTTTTTAATGGTAGATATCATGTTTTAGGAGGATTAATTTCTCCATTAGATGGAATTGGTCCTGAAGATGTTAATATTGATAATTTGATAAAGAGAATTGATAGTGATAATGTTGAGGAGATTATTTTGGCTTTAAAGCCTTCGATTGAAGGAGAGACGACAATGCAGTATATTAAGAAAGTTCTTGAGGGTAAGAATGTTAAGGTTACAAGAATTGCCACGGGCATTCCTATGGGAACGGATATTGAATATATTGATGCCATGACTTTAGAATTTGCATTAGAAGGTAGAAAAGATATATAATTTTTATTAATTCATATATTTTATTGGTGAAATATATGTTAAAAATTATTTTAGATAGTTTATTTTTGATTATAAAGAAATTTATTTATAGTGTACTTGTTATTTATGCTTTTAATATGATTATATATCCTGTGGGAATTATTATTCCGATGAACTTTTTTACGATTATTACGATTATGATATGTGGATTTCCTGCTGTTATTGGATTTTCATTATTTTGTTTATTTATTATGTAAGAGGGTGATGTTTATGTTAGAAGATTTTAAAGATAGTCAAAATCTTGCTTATAGTATTTTGAATAATGCTATATCTAGTAATAAAATTTCGCATGCATACTTATTTGATTGTAATGAAAATCCTGATGCTATGAAAATTGCTTTATCTTTTGCTAAGATGATTATTTGTAATGATATTAATGACGAAGATGATAGGGTAAATATATGCAGACGTATTGATGATGGTAATTATCTTGATATTAAGATTATTGAATCTGATGGTATATGGATAAAAAAAGATGAACTTATTAATCTTCAAAATGAGTTTAGTAAGAGGGCTATTGAAGGTAAGAAGAAAATTTATATTATTAATGAAGCGGAAAAGATGAATGTTCAAACAGCTAATTCGATACTTAAATTTTTAGAGGAGCCTGTTGATGATATTGTGGCTATACTGCTTGTTAATAATATTAACTTAGTTCTTCCAACGATTATTTCTAGATGTCAGGTTATTAAGCTTAATAAAAAAAAATATGCATTAACTAGTAATGAAAACTTTTTTTATTTGTTTTCTAACTCTAAATATGGTAAAATATCTTTTGATGAGGCAAGTAGTATTATTGATGATGTGGTTAATTTTGCTTTTTTTATGGAAAAAAATGGACTTGATTCTATTATTTATTCTAAGAAAATTTGGCATAACGTTTTTAAGGATAGAGAGGCTAGTATTATGGCTATGGAACTTCTAATCAATTTATACGTTGATATTGTTAGATATAAAGCCGGAGTGGATGTTAATTTTTATAAAGATAAAATTGATATTATAGATGTTATTGCTTCTTATAATGATTTAAATAGGATTGCTAAGAAGGTTGATATTTTGATTGAAGCCAAAAACAATCTTAAAAGAAATTTAAATATTAATTTACTTATTGATAAACTTATTATAGATATGTGTGGTGATTTATGATGAAAATTGTTGGTGTTAAGATTAATGATTGTGGTAAAGTTTTTTATTATGATAGTAATGGTTATAATTTAAAAAAAAACCTAACGGTTATTGTTAATAATGATAAAGGTCTTCAATTTGCTAAGGTTGTTGATATCATTGATGTAGATAGTGCTGATGAATATGATAAAGTTATTAGAATTGCTAGTAAAAGTGATTATCTTAAGCATTTGAGTAATTTAAGAGATGCTGAAAAGGCTCTGATAAAGTGTAAGAAACTTGCGAATAAAGAAGGTCTTAATATGACTATTCTTGATGCTACTTATAATTTTGATAAGACGCAGCTTTTATTTAGATTTTTATCTGATGAAAGAGTTGATTTTAGAAATCTTGCAAGAGAACTTGGAGCTAAATTTAAAACGAGAATTGAACTTAGACAAATTGGTATTAGAGATAAAGCTAAAGAAGTTGGTGGATTTGGGCCATGTGGAAGACTTTTATGTTGTAGTACTTTTTTAACGAATTTTGATACTGTTTCTATTAGTATGGCTAAGAATCAGGGGCTTGCTCTTAATCCTAGTAAGATTAATGGGGTTTGTGGTAGACTATTATGTTGCCTTAATTATGAAAATGATGCTTATTCTGTAGCTAGAAAAGATGTTCCTGAAGTCGGGAAAAAGGTTATTGTTGATGGTAATGAAGGAAAGGTTATTACTTCTAATCCATTAGTGGGTAAATATAAAGTATTAATTGATAATGAAGTAGTGGAAGTTGATGTAAATGCTAGTAAGGAATAATTTGCTTAATTATAAGGATAAATATATTTTTCAGGATACAGATTATTTTAAGATGTCACTTGATAGTTTATTGTTATCTCAGTTTGTTACTATTAATTTGAGAGATAAGAAGATTCTTGATATTGCTACGGGTAATGCTCCTATTCCAATGCTTTTGACTTTTAGAACTAAGGCTCATATATGGGGGGTTGAGCTTAATAAAGAGGTTCATTTACTTGGTAGAATTTCTGTATCAGAAAATAAAATGAAGAATCAGGTAACGCTTATTCATGATGATGCAAAGAATTTGGTTAATTCTTTTGAATCTGATTTTTTTGATGTTATTACTTGTAATCCTCCGTACTTTAAGACGAAAAATGCTGAATTTGAAAATGATAATGATGTTAAAGCAATGGCAAGACATGAGAGAACTTTAGAACTTGAAGATGTTTTTAGAGTTAGTAAGTATTTGCTTAAAAATAATGGTAAGCTTGCTATTGTTCATAGAACGGAAAGACTTATGGAAATTATTGAAGTAATGAAAAAATATAGTTTTGAGATGAAAAAGATTAGGTTTGTTTATCCGAATAAAGATAAGAATAGTGATTTGGTTTTAATTGAATGTGTGTTAAATGGTAAACCTAGTCTTAAGATGTTACCTCCTTTATTTGTTTATAAAGCAAAAGGTATATACTCTGATGAAGTTAAAGCTATGTTTGGAGAGTGATTTTGATGGTTCAAAATAGTTATGATGATAGTGCTACTTTATATTTGATTAGTACTCCTATTGGTAATTTGGATGATATGACTTATAGGTCAGTTAAGATACTTGAAGAAGTTAGTGCTATTTTTTCAGAGGATACGAGAGTTACTCTTAATTTAATTAATTATTTGGGTATTAAGAAAAAACTTATCCCTCTTCATGAACATAATGAGGATACTGCTAAAGAAAAAGTACTTGATTATTTAAAAAGAGGAGAGAGTGTTGCTTTAGTTACTGATAGGGGTACTCCTATTATTAGTGATCCGGGTTTTAAAACTAGTGAATATATTATTAAAAATGGATATAATGTAGTGGCACTACCTGGGGCTACAGCTTTTGTACCTGCTCTTATTACTTCTGGTATTGCTCCGCAGCCTTTTTTGTTTTATGGATTTTTAAATAGTAATGATACTAAAAGAAAAAAAGAGTTAGAGAAACTATCTGATAATAAGTGTACTATGATTTTTTATGAGGCTCCTCATAGGATTATGAAAACTCTTGATTTGATGTTAGATGTATTAGGAGATAGAAATATTAGTATATCGAGAGAAATCACGAAGAAGTTTGAAAGTATTTATCGAGGTAAGATTAGTGAAGTTAAGAGTATTATTCCTGAAAAGGGAGAATTTGTTATAATTATTGAAGGTTCTTCAGATAATAATATTGATGAGTCTTTGAGTATAGTTGATGCTGTTAATTTATATATTAAGGCGGGATTACCTGTAATGGACTCTATTAAGAGAGTGGCTAAAGAACGTGGTATTCCTAAAGGAGAAGTATATAAAGAATATCATAAGGGAGAGTGAGTATTATGAAGTTAGTAGTGGGTCTTGGTAATCCTGGTAAGGAATATAAGAATACAAGACATAATATTGGTTTTAATTTACTTGATAGTATTGCTAGTAATAATGGGTATTCTTTTAAGAAAGATAAGAAATTTAACTGTGAAATATGTGAGACTAATATTAATGGTGAGAAAGTTTTATTAGTTAAACCTCTTTCTTTTATGAATTTATCTGGTACGGTTGTTAGTAAGATAGTTTCTTTTTATGATATAAATATAAGTGATATTCTTGTTATTCAAGATGATTTAGATATGGAATTTGGTAAGATTAGAATTGTATTTGATAGTTCTAGTGGTGGTCACAATGGTATTAAGAATATTACTGAGTGTCTTGGTAGTCAGAAATATACGAGGTTAAAGATCGGTATTTCTAATAATAAAGATATGGATACTAAGGATTATGTTCTAGGTAAGTTTAGTAAAGATGATATTAAAATCTTAGAACATATTTATGATAAACTTGATAATATTATAAATGATTTTATAGATATGGATATAGATAAATTAAAACAGAAATATAATAGTATGAATAATAATTAGATACAAGTATTTGTATCTTTTTGGTGTGTGGAAAGGAGGAAATAATATGGCTTTTTTTGATGGCTTATTTAATATAAATAGTAAGAATGATTATAGTATTATAGGTTTAAATAAAGAACTTAATAGTATTTTTATTTATGATTATTTTTGTAAATATAAGAGAAATATACTTGTATTTTGTAATTCTTTATATGAAGCTAATGATATTTATAATAGACTTTCTTGTTATACTGATAAGGTTTTATTTTTTCCGATGGATGATTTTATTGCTAGTGAAGCTACTTCGATTAGTCCTGAATTTATGATAGAAAGACTTAGTACTTTAAATAAATTATGTGATGATGATAAATATGTTGTTGTTACGAATATGACTGGTATGCTTAGGTATTTACCTAGTAAAGAATTATATAAATCTAAGTTTATTAGTTTATCTAAGAGTGATAGTATTGATAGGGATAAATTTATTAATGATTTATATGAACTTGGATATATAAACGCTCCTTTAGTTAGTAAAAGTGGAGAGATGGCTATTAGGGGATATGTTATTGATATTTTTCCTATTGGTGAAGAGTCTCCGGTTAGAATTGAGTTTTGGGGTGATGATATTGATAGTATTAAATACTTTGATTTGGAGACGCAGCTTTCTAATGAAGAAATTAATAGTATTAATATTTATCCTTTTACGGAGTTTTTAATTGGCAAGAAAATAGATGATGATGTTATTAGAAAACAGAAGTATTTACTTAATTATTCTAATGATGTAGATGGTTTATGGGGATACTTAGATGATGTAGTAATGTTTTATTATGATTATAATCAGATTACTACTAGTTATTCACTTCTTAGAGAGACGATACTTGGGTATGATGAAGAGATTAATGATAGTATTAAGACTAATTATATGTATGATATAGATGATATTAAGATAAAAGATGTTATTTATATGATGGATATTGATAATTTAGTTGATAAAAAGATTAAAAGTTACAGTTATTTATCTTTTAATATTGATAATTATGCTGGTAATTTTGAGAAGATTAAGGTTGATTTAGATAAGTATTTACTTAAGGGTAAGACTATTATTTTATGTATAGATAAGAAACAGGTAGTTAAAAGAATTGTTAGTTATTTAGATATTAATGATGATGTTATATTAACTAATGAAAGTGAGATTATTAGGGGTAAAGTTAATATTATTAATAAGTATATTACAAATGGTTTTATGTATGAGGACTATGTTGTAATATCTGTTAATGATTTATTTGGTAAGATAGAGGAAAAGAAAAAGAGTAAGAATAAGTTTAGAGTTGGTACAAAAATTAGTAATATTGATAATTTGGTTAAGGGTGACTATATTGTTCATATTGATCATGGTATTGGTATTTATGGAGAACTATGTTCTCTTACGAAGAATGGGTTAAAGAAAGATTATATTAAGCTTATTTATGCTGATGGTGATGTTTTATATTTACCAGTAGAAAAGATTGATAAGATTAGTAAGTTTAGTGCTTCTGATGGGGCTTTAGTTAGACTTGATAGTTTATCATCTGATAACTGGGAGAAGAAAAAAGCTAGAGTTAGAAAGAAATTAGAGAGTATTGCTGGAGACTTAATGAAGTTATCAGTAGAGAGGGAAATGGCTAAAGGATATGCTTTTTCAGTAGATGATGAGAATCAGATTATGTTTGAGAGTAAATTTCAGTATGAACCTACTTCGGATCAGATAAGAGCAACAGAAATTATTAAGAAGGCTATGGAAAGTGATAAGCCGATGGATATGCTTTTATGTGGTGATGTTGGTTATGGTAAGACAGAGGTTGCTTTTAGGGCTATCTTTAAGGCCGTTAATGATGGTAAACAGGTTGCTTATTTATGCCCAACGACTATTTTATCTAATCAGCAATATAATTCAGCATTAGATAGATTTAGTGATGTTCCGGTTAATATTGCTTTACTTAATAGATTTACTAGTGTTAAGAAACAGAATGAAATTTATAGTAAATTAAAAGAAGGTAAGATTGATATTTTATTTGGTACACATAAGTTATTAAATGATAAGGTTGATTTTAAGGACTTAGGATTACTTATTATTGACGAGGAGCAGAGATTTGGTGTTGTTCATAAAGAGAAGATTAAGAGATATAAGAATAATATTGATGTATTAACTCTTAGTGCTACGCCTATTCCGAGAACTCTTCAGATGTCGATGTCTGGGGTTAGAGGACTAGCTCTTATTGAGACTCCTCCAGAAAAGAGAAGACCTATTCAGACTTATGTAATACCTGAGAATAAGAATATTATTAAGGATGCTATCTATAAAGAGTTATCTCGTGGTGGTCAAGTATTTATGCTATGTAATAATATTGATAAACTTGATAGTAGAATCTCCTTTATTAATGATATAGTACCGGAAGCTAAAGTAAGATATGCTCATGGTAGAATGAGTAAAGAAGATATTGAAGATGTTATGAGTGATTTTATTAATCATGAATTTGATATTTTACTATGCACTACTATTATTGAGACTGGCATTGATATACCGAACGTGAATACTTTAATTATTCTTGATGCTGATAGATTTGGTTTATCGCAACTTTATCAGATTAGAGGTAGAATTGGTAGAAGTGATAGGATAGGTTATGCATATCTTATGTATGATAATAGAAAAGAACTTAATGATTTAGCTGTTAAGAGACTTAATACTATTAAAGAATTTACGGAACTTGGTAGTGGTTTTAAGATTGCTATGAGAGATTTATCGATAAGAGGTGCTGGTGATATTCTTGGTAGTGAACAGTCTGGTTTTATTGATAGTATTGGTATTGATTTATATTTAAAAATGCTTAAAGAAGAAGTTGATAAATTAAAGGGTATTAAGATAGAAGAAGAAGATACTAATATTAAGCCTTTAATCGAAGTTGAAACACATATTACTAATGAATATGCTCCAGATGATGAGATTAAGATTGAGATTCATAAGATGATTAATGATATTAATAGTGAAGAGGATATTATTAATCTTAAGAATGTACTTGAAGATAGATTTGGTAGGGTTACTGATGAGATGGTTATTTATATGCATGAGGAATGGTTTGAAAAGCAGGCTAAGATACTTGGTATTAAGGAATCAAAACAGTCTAAGAACTTTATAGAAGTAGTGCTACCTGTTGTTGCTTCTTCTAAAATAGATGGAGAGAAGTTATTCTTTGATGCTTATGATATTAATAAGAACTTTAAGTTTTCTTATAAAGATAAAAAGATTCATATATTACTTGATATTACTAAAAATGAGAAACATTTCATTTATTATTTAAATGAATTGTTTGATAAGATTATTAAAGAAATAGAGAAGAATTAGAGATAATATTTATCTTTAATTTTTTTATATTATTTGTATAAATATTTAGTTATATGGAAGAATATAAAAGAGAAAGTTAAAGGTGATATTAATTGAAGACTACTGGTGTTATTAGAAGAATTGATGAACTAGGTAGAATTGTTATTCCTAAAGAGATTAGAAAGAATCTTAGAATTAAGAATGGAGAAAGTTTAGAGGTATTTGTTGAAGGAGATTCTATAGTACTTAAAAAATATTCTCAGTTAGAGAATATTGAGAGTGTATCTGTTGATTATGTAGAGGCTTTTAATCAGATTATTAAACATAATATTATTGTTACGGATAGAGATAAAGTTATTGCAGTAGCTGGTCCTTTAAAGAAGAAATATTTAGGTAAAGAGATTAATGAATTTACTGAGAGAAGTATTGATAGAAGAGATTCTTTTTCCGAAAAACAAAAGAAGATGTTTAGTGTTATTGAGGGTGTTGAGGATAATGGTTATTATACTTTTACTTCAATAGTGGATAATGGTGATGCTATTGGGAGTGTTATTATTATTAGTACGGATACTCCTATTACTGATGTTGAAGATAAGATGGGGATTATTTTATCTAAATTACTTAGTAAACAATTCATAGATTAAAGTCTATGATTTTTTTGTTTATCAACAATACCTGTTGATAGAAGGCTTTTTTAATACTGGGCTATGGAGTATTTACTTGTTAATCCGGGAAGCGAAGCGGTTAAATAAAAAAAGTTAGTTGCAGACGACAAAATTCTATTTTTTTATATTTTTGTCTTTTCGAGACGACAAAATGGCTACTTGAAGAATAAAAAAGTATTGTAAAATATATAATTATATGGTAAAATCTTGTTGTAAAGCGATGAAGGAAAGAGTAATATTAAGTATTTTATAGAGAGTCTATGATGGTGGAAAATAGATAATGAAAGGTATTATAAATGGTTCTGGAGCTGTTATATCTAATAGGTGTAAACGGTAGCGCGTTATAGCTTAATGAGTTAAAGAAGTAAGGTGGTACCACGGATATATTTCGTCCTTTGTGTTACTATCTTTTTTTATGGAGATGATTATTATGAGCAAATTTGAAAAGGTTAAAGAAGAAGTATTTGAGAGAGATATTCCTGATGGTAATTATGGTGATATAATTTTACCTAAAAGGAGTACTAAATATTCTGAGGGATATGATTTTTATAGTATTCTTGATTTTACTTTAAATCCAGGAGAGAGAAAAGTTATTCCTACTGGTATTAAGTGTATGATGGAAGATAATGAATATTTAGCTATTTATATAAGAAGTATTCTTGGTTTTAAATATAACATTCGGATGTGTAATCAGGTAGGTATTATTGATAAAGAATATTATGGGAATAAAGAGAATGATGGTCATATTATGGTAGCTCTTAAAAATGATGGAGATAAGGTATTAGAGATAAAGAAGGGAGATAGGTTTGTTCAAGGTATATTTACTCCTTACTTTATTACTGATGATGATATGGCTATAGGGGATAGAATAGGTGGTATTGGTAGTACGAATGGAGATGAAAAAGATGAATAAAAAGTTTTATATTAGTACGGCAATTGCTTATACTAGTGCTAAACCGCATATTGGTAATACTTATGAGATAGTTCTAACTGATGCTATTGCTAGGTATAAGAGACTTAGTGGCTATGATGTTTATTTTCAGACTGGTACTGATGAACATGGTGAAAAGATAGAGATTAAGGCTAAAGAAAAAGGGGTTAGTCCACAGGAATATGTTGATGAAGTTGCTAGTGAGATTAAAAATATTTGGGATATTATGAATACTAGTTATGATAGATTTATTAGAACTACGGATAAGAATCATGAAAGAGTAGTACAAGATATTTTTAAGAAGTTATATGATCAAGGAGATATTTATAAAGGTGAATATAAGGGACTTTATTGTACTCCTTGTGAATCATTCTGGACTGAGAGTCAACTAGTAGATGGAAAATGTCCTGATTGCGGTAGAGAAGTTCATGAGTCTAGTGAAGAAGCATATTTCTTAAGAACTAGTAAGTATTCTAAATGGCTTGAAGAATATATTGAAAGTCATCCTGGTTTTATTGAACCAGAATCTAGAAAGAATGAAATTATGAATAATTTTATTAAACCAGGACTACAGGATTTATGTGTATCTAGAACTTCTTTTAAATGGGGTATTCCTGTATCTTTTGATACTAATCATGTAGTCTATGTATGGATAGATGCACTATCTAATTATATTACTTTCTTAGGATATAATGTAGATGGAGAGTGTAGTGAAGAATTTAAGAAATATTGGCCATGTGATGTACATATTATTGGTAAAGATATTCTTAGATTTCATACGATATACTGGCCTATTATGCTTCATTTATTAGGATTAGAACTTCCTCATAAGATATTTGGTCATCCATGGCTACTATTTAGTAATGATAAGATGAGTAAGAGTAAGGGTAATATTACTTATGCTGATGATTTAGTTAATGAGTTTGGAGTAGATGCAGTTAGATTTTATATGCTACATGAGATTCCTTTTGCTTCAGATGGTAATTATACGAGAGAATTATTAATAGAGGCTATTAATAGTAATCTAGCTAATGTTGTTGGAAATTTAGTTAATAGGACGATTGGCATGGCTAATAAATATTTTGATGGTATTATTACTAATACTAATACTTGTGAAGATATTGATACTGAGTTTAAGAATTATGTACTTGGTAAGAAGTGTATTATCGATGAAAAAATGAATAATCTTAGAGTAGCGGATGCATTAGAAGAAGTTATAGATTTATTTAGAAGATGTAATAAGTATATTGATGAGACTACTCCTTGGGTACTTGCTAAAGATGATAGTAGGAAAGATAGACTTAATACTGTTATCTATAATTTAGTTGAAGGTATTAGAATAGGTGCAGTACTATTACAAGCCTTTATGCCTGAGACTAGTGAAAAGATCTTTTATCAGATTAATACTGAGTTAAAGAGTTTTGATAGTATAGAAGAATTTGGTGGATATATGTCTGGTACTAAGGTTAATAATCCTGAAGTATTATTTCAAAGAATAGAGAACTAGTTTCTCTTTTTTTGATGTAAATGGATGTGTAAAATTAAAAAAATGATATTTACAGAATAATAAATGTATGATATATTTTGAGAGTAGTGCCCTAAAAAGAAGAAAAGGAGATAGAAGGGTTATGCTTAAGACTAGGGATATTTATATAGAAGTACTTTCTAGTATATTTATATTGTTATTAGCGGTTTTAGCTTTATTTAATAAGAATAGTATTGATTATACTTATTTAGGTTTTATTTTTATTCTTATTTTAAAATTTTGTCTTGAAAGATTTAGAAAATAATTGTACTATGATTATAGTATAATTTTTTTATTGGAGGTAAAGATATGTATATAGATACACACTGTCATTTATATAAAGAATACTATAATAATATAGATGATGTTATTAGAGAGAGTATTGAAGAAGGAGTATGTAAGTTTATTGTTAATGGATGTGATATGAAGAGTAATAAAGAAGCTATAGAAATATCTCATAAATATGATAATGTATATGCTGCGATTGGTTTTCATCCAACAGAGTTAGATGATTTTAGTGATGAATATTTTGATTGGTTAGAAGATAATATTAATGATGAAAAGGTTGTTGCTATAGGAGAAATTGGTCTTGATTATCATTATGATAATACTAATAAAGAAAAAGAAATATATGTATTTAGGAAACAACTTGATATTGCTAAAAAATATAATAAACCTATTATTGTTCATTCGAGGGATGCTATCGGGGATACATATGATATTTTAAAAGAATACAATTTAAGAGGTAGTATTCATTCTTATAGCGGTTCTATTGAAATGGCTAGGGAGTTTACTAAACTTGGATATATGCTTGGTATTGGGGGAGTTGTTACTTTTAAAAATGCTAAAAATGTAAAAGAAGTGGTAAAAGATATAGATTTATCATATATATTATTAGAGACGGATAGTCCTTATTTAACTCCTGAACCTTATAGGGGTACTCCTAATAGTCCTAAATATATTCCTTATATTGCAAAGGCTATTAGTGATATTAAGGGTATTAATATTAATGATGTTAGGGGGACTACTACTGGTAATGCAAAGAGGCTATTTGACAATTTAAATGATTAATGTTACAATTATGATGTTAGAAAAATAAATGAGGTGAGACTTAATGAAAAAATATCTTGCTAAGGTTATTACTATTTCTTGCTTATCTTTATTAGTTAGTGTATTTTTAGTTATTTTATTTTCTAATACTAAGAATAATAATTCGATGGTTTATGTTATTGATAATGATAACTTAGATAAGATGGATGATAATATTTCAATTTTATTTGAAAAGGAAAAGATAGATGATAATAATCTCAAAGTAGAAGAAAAAGAAGATGAGAAAGAAGAAAAAATCGAAGAATTAGTAGAAGAAGTAAAAATAGAAGAAATTAAAGAAGAAGTAGTAGAAGAAGAACCTTTAGTAGAAGAAGAACCTCAAAAAGAAGAAAAGGAAGAACCTTCTGTTACTAGTTTATCTGAGGAAAGAGAAGTATTACAAACTGTTGTTGGTAATTTAACTGGATATGGTCCTGATTGTGTTGGATGTGGTGGTAGAACTAGTACAGGTCATAATTTATACGATTCTATTTATTATGAAGATAGTGAATTTGGAACTGTAAGAATATTAGCAGCAGACCCATCATTTCCGTTTTATTCTATTATTAGAGTAAGTAATGTTCCAACAATGGACGATTTTATTGGAATTGTTCTTGATAGGGGTGGAAATGTTGGATTTGGAAGAGGTACTTTATTTGATTTAGCTTTTGAGAGTGAGAGTTCTCCTAATCTTGTACCTTTAACTCGTAATGTTACATTTGAACTTTTAAGAAGTGGTAGATAATATTATATTTTTAGGTGGTTTTTATGGAAAAAATATATAATAAATTAGTCAGAGATAGAATACCGGAAATAATTATTAAAAATGGTGGAAATCCAAAAATTAAAGTATTAGATGATGAAGGCTATAAAAATGCTTTAGAAGTTAAGTTACTAGAAGAATATAAAGAAGTGCTTGCTGCTACTGGTAATGATCGAATTGAAGAATTGGCCGATATGTTGGAAGTTATGTTGGGACTAGCTAAACTTGAGGATAAAAATCTTGATGATATTATTTCCGTTATGGAAATCAAAAGAGAAAAGAGGGGAGCTTTTGTAAAGAAATTGTTTTTAGAAAAAGTAGATGAGTAAAGACCGAAAGGTCTTTTTTTGACAATTATTTTTTTTGGTATATCATATAATTAAAGTGGAGATAATATTTATGAAGAGATTATTTATTTATACTTTATTTATTGTTTTTATTCCTTTTATTATTGTAATGGTATTTGATATAGATAAGAAAGAAGAGATTGCTTTAAACTTTGTTTCTAATACTATTATAAGAGTGAAAAGAGAGGGTAGTGGTGATATTGAGTATTTACCTCTTGAAGAGTATATTGTTGGAGTATTAGCAGGAGAAATGCCTATTTATTTTGAAAAAGAAGCTTTTAAAGCTCAGGCTGTAGCTGCGAGAAGTTATGCTTTAAAGAGAATAGAATATAATAAGGAAAATGAGTATGATGTTGTTGATTCTGTTATTAATCAAGTATATTTAGATAATAATTATTTAAAAGATGCTTGGAAAGATGAATATGTTACTAATATTAATAAACTAAGAGAAGTTGTTAATGAGACAGAAAATGAGATTTTAGAGTATGATGGTGAAGTTATTGATGCTTTGTTTTTTTCGACAAGTAATGGATACACAGAGAATGCTTCTTTGGTTTTTAATATGGATTTACCTTATTTAAAAAGTGTAAAATCTGCTTGGGATGAAAAAACTTCTAGTGCTTTTAGAAGTTCTTTATCAATATCTTTAAATGATTTTTATGATAAATTAGGACTTGATTATAATGAGAAATTGGATGTTAAAATCATAAAAAGAAGTAGTACTAATAGAGTTATTAATCTTAATATTAATGGAAAGGAATTTATTTCTAAGAGTTTGTATAGTAAGTTGGGACTTAGATCGACGGATTTTTCAATAAGGCAAGATGGTAATAATGTTATTATTGATATGGTTGGGTATGGTCATGGTGTTGGAATGAGTCAGTATGGAGCAGAAGGTATGGCTGAAGAAGGTTATTCATACAGTGATATTCTTAAATATTATTATAGTGGTACTAATATTAAAAAATTATAATTTTATGTATATTATTTCTGTTTTGGGAGAAAATTATAACAGAGGTGATATAAATGTATAATAGAAAAGTAAAGAAAGTGATGATTCCTGTTATTTATGGTGCATGTGTACTTGCTTTTGCTATTAGTATGTATTTTGCTGGGGTTATTGCTAATAAGTATTTATTTAGTAAGAATAGTGATTTACAATATGTTGATAAGGAAATTACGGAAGGCTTAGATAGAGATATTCCTGTTGTTAGTACTCCTTCTGTTATTGTTAGACCATATCTTAATAATGATGTAAAGTTATCTAAATCTTTTTATGATTATAAGGCAGACAGTGAATCACAGGAAAATTCTATTATTTTATTTGAAGATACTTATATGCAAAACTCTGGAGTAGATTATTCCTTAGAGGAAGTTTTTGATGTTATTAGTATTTTAGATGGTAGTGTTATATCTGTGAAAGAAGATAATTTATTAGGTACTACTGTTGAAGTAAGACATTCTAATGATTTAATTAGTGTATATCAGAGCTTATCTGAAGTAATAGTAAAAGAGGGAGACGAACTTATTCAGGGACAAATAATTGCTAAAAGTGGAATATCAAATATTAATAAAGATTTAGGAAATCATTTACATTTTGAACTTTATTATAAGGGGACTATTGTTAATCCAGAAGAGTATTATAATAAAGATATTAATGAATTATAGGCAGTAATATGCCTTTTTTTACATAATTCTTGTCTTTTGGTGTAAAATAAGATAAAAGAGGTACTAAAAATTAGTAAAATGTGGTAAAATGATTATGAGGACGGTGATTACCAGTGTTTAATAAGGATATTGGAATTGATTTAGGAACTGCTAATGTACTTATATATGTAAAGGGACAGGGTATTGTACTTAATGAACCTTCTGTTGTAGCAATTGATGCGGATACGAAGAGACCTTTAGCAGTTGGTAGCGAAGCTCATGAGATGCTTGGTAGAACACCGGGTAAGGTTAAAGCTATTAAACCAATGAAGGATGGCGTAATAGCGGATTTTGAAACTACTGAGATTATGCTTAATTATTTTATTAAGAAAATTAATGGTAAGAGTTTCTTTTCGAGACCTAGAATATTAATTTGTTGTCCTAGTAATATTACGCAAGTCGAAAAGAATGCAATTAAAGAGGCTGCTGAAAGGACTGGAGCAAAAAAGGTATATTTAGAAGAAGAACCTAAAGTAGCTTCGATTGGGGCTGGTATGGATATTTCTAAGCCTAGTGGTAACATGGTTATTGACATTGGTGGTGGTACTACAGATATTGCTATTTTGTCATTAGGGGGAATTGTTAATAGTTCTTCTATTAGAATTGCTGGTAATGCTTTAGATAATGATATAGTTAAATATATAAAAGACAAGTATAAACTTTTGGTTGGAGAAAGGACTGCTGAAGATATTAAGATTACGATTGGTACTGTTTTTCCTGGATCTAGAAATGAAAAAATGGAAGTTAGAGGTAGAGACTTAGTTACGGGCCTTCCTCATACGATAACGCTAACTAGTGATGAAGTGGAGGAAGCATTAAGAGAAAGTGTATATACAATTATTCATGCAGTTAAAGGCATACTTGAACAAACTCCTCCTGAATTATCCGCTGATATTATTGACAAAGGTATAGTTTTAACTGGTGGTGGAGCTATGGTTGATGGCTTTCCACAAATATTAAGCCAAGAACTTAAAGTTCCAGTATTTATTGCAGAATCTCCACTTACTTGTGTAGCAGAAGGTACTGGAATTCTTTTAGATAATTTATATATGTTAGAAAGACAATAATTTTTGTTTTTCTTTTTTTGTAAAGTTAGAATTTAAATGTATACTTTTTATGTTTGATATGATAAAATTTATTTAGAAAGAAGATGATTAAATGAAAATTGGAATAGCTAGTGATCATAGAGGTTATAAAGTAAAAGAAATGTTAAAAGAAAAGTTAAGTGGATATACAGTTGTTGATTTTGGTACTGATAGTGAAGAACCTACAGATTTCCCAGTGTATGCAAAAAAGTTAGGTGTTGCTATATTAAGTAAAAAAGTTGATTTTGGAATTGCTATATGTGGTACTGGAATTGGTATGAGTATAGCTTTAAATAAAATGAAGGGTATTTATTGTGCTAAGGTGAGTACCCCTAGTGAAGCAAGGCTTGCTAAATCTCATAATGATGCTAATGCTATTGCTATTAGTGAGGAACTACCTGAAGAATTAATTATGGAAATTATTAATGATTTTATTAACACTCCTTTTTCTAATGTTAATAAATATATTAAAAGAAATGAAATGATTAAGGAAATGGAAAATGATTAAACTTATTATTTATATTTTTGTTATTCCTTTAGTTATATTTGCTATGGATAGTATTAATATTAATGGGATATTTAAAAAAAATAAAATATATCAAGCAAGATTATTTTATATTTTAGTAGTATTTGGTTTATCTTATTTGATATGTAATTTTTTATATGATTTAGTATATATGGTTAGATAGTTGACAACAGCTTGCATTAGCCTTATAATATATAAACGATGGAGGAAATATGTTATGCCAGAAGAAGGAAATATATTTGATTTAATTAATTCAGAATTAAATATTGGCTTTTTAGAAAAAAAGATTGGTGATGCTCGCTATAAATATGAACGTTATGTTCCAGTAGAAATTACTAATGAGTATGATAATTATACAATATTAGATTATTTGGTACTTTATAAAATTAATAGAATGTTTCAATTGGGTAAGATATCAGAAAGTCAAAGAGATTTATTGATTAATCTTTTTAATTTAAAGATGGAACTTGAGAAAAAATATAACAACTGTCTTTTAGGAGGAGAGGCTGATTTAATTTTAGATCAAATACTTTTGATAGAAGAAAAATTAGCTAAATTTGATTTGATTCCTGCTCCAACGAACGATGAAGTCGAATTTAAAATTGAAGATATTATTGATAGATTAATTGTGGCTTCTGATTGTAAAAATGTACCTAATAATTCTGAATTAGAGGCTACTATTAAAAGAGTAAGAGAGAAAAAATAAATAATATTAAGGCAATAATTTATTGTTGCTTTTTTTGATATCATTATGATAAAATACTGAAGAGGGAAAATATGTTTAAAATTGGTAGTGTAGAAATTAAAAATAATGTAGTACTTGCTCCGATGGCTGGGATATCTAATCCTTCTTATATTAAGATATGTGAAGAGATGGGACTAGGTTATGCTATTACGGAACTTATTAGTGCAGAAGCTGTATTTAGAAATAATAAAAAGACTATGGATATGTTAAATGGTTTTGATAGTCTAAATATTCCGGTAGCTATTCAAATATTTGGATCTAATCCGGAAGTAATGGGAAAAGCTGCTAGAAGGATAGTGGACATATATCATCCTAAAATTATTGATATTAACATGGGTTGCCCTGTACCGAAGGTGGCTGTTAAAAGTGAAGCAGGTGCTGCTCTTATGAAGGATTTAGATAAGGTATTTGATATAGTAACTAGTGTAGTTAATAGTGTTAATGTTCCTGTTACAGTTAAGATTAGGAGTGGTTGGGATAGTAATAGTATTAATGCTGTTGAAGTGGCCAAAGTATGTGAAAAGGCTGGTGCTAGTGCTATTAGTGTACATGGTAGAACTAGAAGTCAAGGTTATAGTGGTACAGTAGATTTAGATGTTATTAAGATGGTAAAAGAAAGCGTTAGTATTCCTGTTATTGGTAATGGTGATATTAGAGATTTAGAATCTGCTAGTAAGATGATGGTATATACTGGGTGTGATGCTATTATGGTAGGTAGGGCTGCTCTTGGCAATCCATGGATTATTAGAAATATTGTTAATTATTTTGATAATGGTTCTATTATGGATAAGCCTAATTATGAAGAAAGAATTAATATGTGCCTTAAACATTTGGATTATTTACTTAAATTTAAATGTGAAAAGGTAGCAGTACTTGAAATGAGAAGCCATATTTCTTGGTATTTAAAAGGGATGCCAGGGATTATGGATATTAAGAATATGGTATTTAAAAATATAAGCGCTGAAGAATTTAAGAAAATATTGTCTAACTATTTAAAAAATATTAAAAATAATATATAATATTGGTGTGGTGATTTATGAAACAGTTAATGCTTAAAAGACTTGGAGCTTATTTATTTGATTTTATTGTTGTTACTTTTATTGTATCAATTATTACGATGGGTTTTAAAAGTAATAGTGATGTTATAAATAGAATGCATGAGTTAGTTGTGGGAGTAGCTAATGAAGAAGTGAGTTTAGAAGAATATTCTAATCAGATATTTGAACTTAATTATGAATATCAAAAGAGTATTATTCCTAATACTATTGTTAATGTTGTTGTTAGTATTGGTTATTTTATAGTATTTGCATATTTAAATAAGGGACAGACACTAGGTAAAAAGCTATTTAAGATTCAAGTAGTTAATAAAGATGGTAATAATCCTAGTATATGGAATATGCTTGGTAGAAGTATTTGGTTATATGGTATTTTTACTGGTATTATTAATACTATTTGTTTATTTATATTAAATGCTAAGTTATTTAATTATGCAAGTACTATTGTTAATTATATATATTATGGATTTATTATTTTAAGTTTCTTTATGGTAATGTATAAAAAAGATGGAAAAGGAATTCATGATAAAATTGGTAAAACGTATGTAAAGGAAAAGGTGAGATAAAATGGAAAGAACAGAGCAAGAATTAGTTAGAATTAACAAATTAGATGAAATTAGAAAGGTATGTAATCCATATCCTGATAAATTTGCTACTACGCATACTTTAAAAGAAGCTGCTATATTAGATGATGGAACTAAAGATGTAAGTGTAGCTGGTAGAGTAGTATTTGCTAGAAAAATGGGTAAACTATCTTTTGTTAAAATTAGAGATATTGAGAAGGCTTTTCAATTAGAATTGAAAATTGATTTGCTTGGTGAAGAAAAATATGAATTTTTTAAAAAGATGATTGATGGAGGAGACTTTATCGGAGCAACGGGAGAGATTTTTACTACGCAAACAGGTGAAAAAACTTTAAGAGTAGAAGATTTTAAATTTTTAGGAAAAGCTTTAAGACCTCTTCCTGAAAAGTTTCATGGTCTTACCGATACTGAAATGAAATATAGACAAAGATATGTCGATTTAATTATGAATGAGGATTCGAGAAGTCTTTTCTTAGGTAGAAGTAAATTTTATTATTTTTTAAGAAACTTTATGAATGATAATGGATTTTTAGAAGTAGAGACTCCTATTGTACAAACTGCTGTTAGTGGTGCTTCAGCTAAACCATTTTTTACGCATCATAATGCTTTGAATATTGATTGTAATCTTAGAATAGCTCCAGAATGTTATTTAAAGGAGTGTAATGTAGCAGGTTTTGAAAGAGTATATGAAGTTGCTAAATGTTTTAGAAATGAAGGTATGGATCCGCAACATTTACAAGAATTTACACAAATAGAATGGTATGCATCTTTTTGGAATTTTGAAGATAATATTGAATTCTTTCAGAGGTTTATGAGAGAGACTGCTATGTATTTAAAAGGAACTACGAAAATAGTAGTGGGAGATAAAGAAATTGATTTGAGTAAAGAATGGGATAGGGTTAATTATGTTGAAGCATTAACAGAGGCTTTAGGTTTTGACTTTCTTGTATATGAAAATCCTGAAGAGCTAAGAAGTAAGATTATAGAGTCTGGAAAATTTAGTGCTAGTGACCTAGCTGAATGTAATTCTGTTGCTCAATTAATAGATTTTTGTTATAAGAGACTAGTAAGAGCTAATATATTTGAACCTACAATTATGTGGAATTATCCTGCTGTATTAAAGCCTCTTGCTAGAAGAAATGATGATAATGATAAAGTTGTAGATGTATTTCAAGTAATTATTGCAGGCACTGAAATATGTAATGCATATTCTGAACTTGTTAATCCAGCAATTCAAAGAGCAAATTTTGAAGAACAATTAAAGCAAAAAGCTCAAGGTGATGATGAGACAATGGATTTAGATGAGGATTATTTACTTGCTATGGAACAGGGAATGCCTCCGATATCAGGTCTTGGTGTTGGTATTGATAGATTAATGATGCTTTTATATAATGCTCAGAGTGTTAGAGATGTAGTATTATTTCCTATGATGAAGGATAAAAAGGAAGTATAAATACATGAAAAATAAGGGAAAAATGGTAGTTTTTCTCTTTTTTTTGTTTACATGGCTTTTATTTGTGGTATAATTGATGTTAGAGGAGGTTATTATGAAAAAACATAGTTTATTTAAGGTAATATTAATTGTTTTAGGTGCACTTGTATGTGTTAATGGTATACTTGCAATTATTGGTAACTTTGTTAAGGACTTAGAGGTATTTAAGATGATACCACTAGGGGATACATTGATGAACTTTGTACAATCATTCTATTATTTCTTTGATACTCTAGTATTTGTTTTAGTACTTGGAGGATTGTATGCAGTGTTAAATAAAATACCTGCCTATAAGAAATTAGTAGATAATATTGCACAAAAGGTTAAATCTCATAGTAAGTTATTTGTCTTTATTGTTACTGGCTTATTTGCAGTATTAACTTCTGCTACTGGTCTTACTAATGTATTATTAGTATTTATTCCTTTTGTAGTAGCCATTATATTACTTCTTGGATATGATAAACTTGTTGCTATTAGTTCTACAGTTGTAGCTATGCTAGTAGGTCTTATGGGTGGTGTATTTGTTACTTTTAGGGATGCAAATAGCTACTATGGATATGCTGCTACTACATTTTCTAAGTTTGTTGGTACTAAGGAATATGTTAATTTAGTACCACAGCTTATTATCTTAGTTCTTGGAACTGCACTGCTTATATTCTTTATTAATAGACATATTAAGAGTGTACAAGATAAGAAAGTTAAGTATGAACTTAATGACAGTGATGAAGTATTAGTATCAGAAGTAAAAGGTGACTATAAGACTATTAAGACATGGCCTATGATTGTTATCTTATCAGTATTATTTGTTATTTTAGTACTTGGATATTTACCATGGAATTCTTTATTTGGTATTGAATGTTTTGATAAATTTGATGCTTGGTTAAAAGGATTATCTATTGGTGAGTTTGCTGTACTACCTAATGTTATATCTGGTAATTTAAGTGCTTTTGGTGCTTGGGCTAGTTTAGGTTCTTATATGTCAATCATTGTTACTTTATTTATTCTTACTCTTATTCTTAAATTAGTATATAGAGTTAAGTTTGATGAAGTTATTGATGACTTTATGAGTGGTTCTAAAAAGATGGTACCTATGGTATGTTTAATTGCTTTAACTTATGCAATTCTAGTTTGTGCTTATAACTTTGGTTTTATGTCTAATTTAATTACTTTAGTTAGTGATAAGCTTGGATTAAACTTAGTTACTAGTACTTTACTTAGTGCTATTGGTACACTTTTACATAGTGATTTATATTATACTGCTGCTGGAGTATTTTCTAATATTACTGCTAATGCAGATGAATCATTATTACCAGTGTATGCTATGACTTATCAAAGTATATATGGACTTGTTAGTGTAATTGCTCCAACTAGTTTATTTGTTGTATTTGCACTTAAGTATTTTGATGTTCCATATACTTCTTGGGTTAAATACATATGGAGATTTGTATTAATGTTATTCTTACTTGTAATTTTAGTATTACTTGTTCTTTCATTAATATGATGTATTAAATAATTAGATGTCTCTTAGAGGCATCTTTTCTTTAGATATAAAGTAAAATATTATAGGAGGATATTATTATGAAAATAAATAGAGAGTATTTAGAAAACATAAATTATGAAAAATTATTAGAATTATATAGAAAGTATGATAGAATGGGAAAAGATATTCTTAGATTTAATATAGAATCTGGTATTGAAGTTCTTCATGATGCAGATATTATTGATGCTGAAATTAAAAGTAGGGAACATACATTAAATAACAGTAAAAAGAAAATAAAAAAATAGTATATGGATATCTCATAAGAGATTTCTTTTTTTAGTGCTATTATTGAATTATTTTATTTTTATAATAAGTTTGTCAACAAGATTGTTGATAGACTAAATTATTCTGTAATTATATGGAAAAAAAGCACATATTATGGTATAATATATATAGGTTAAGGGTGATAGCAATGCTAAGTAATAAGCTTGGAATAACTAATGAAGTTGAACTATCTAAAGAAGAAGAGAGAATAACTAAATTAAAAGCGTTAGAGTTATTTGATTCAAAGAAGATTAATGAATTTGAAGTAGGTACAACTAATGGATTATGTATGATTCATAAATATCTATTTGAAGATATTTATGCTTTTGCAGGAAAAATTAGAAAAGATAATATTGCTAAAGGTAATTTTAGATTTGCTTCTGCTATGTATTTAGAAGATGTTTTATCTAAAATTGATGAAATGCCACAAGATAGTTTTGAAAATATTATAAAGAAATATGTGGAAATGAATATAGCACATCCTTTTAGAGAGGGTAATGGCAGAAGTATTCGTATTTGGCTTGATATGATATTAAAAAAAGAAATAAGTAAAGTTATTGATTGGGGAAATGTTCCTAAAGATGAATATTTACTTGCTATGGAAAGAAGTCCGGTTAAAGATACAGAGATAATGCTTCTTCTTTATAATGCTTTAACTGATAAAGTTAATGATAGAGAAGTGTATATGAAAGGTATTGATGTAAGTTATACTTATGAAGGGTATAATACATATACTATGAATGAGTTAGATAATTAATGGCTAAGAAAAGTTCTTAGTCTTTTTCTTTATCAACATTGATTGTGGATACATCGGTTTAAAAAAAGTTGACTTTTTTTATAATTTATAGTAATATATTAATCACTTAAGGGGGAATATAAATGAGCAGAATTAAGGAAACTATTTACAATATAGCAAGAAATAGTGCAAAAAAAATTCTTACAAACAATTTGGGTAAAGTAGTTGAAGATGAAGAAAAACTAATATGTTATGTTGATAAAAGAAAAGTAATAAAAGAAAAATATTCTTATAAAATTGCTTGTTTTGGTATATCTGAGACAACTAAAGAATTTGCTGAAACATTTAATCTTAATAAGCCTATTTGCTATATAATCGATGGCATTAATTTAAAAAGGCATCAAGCATATATCTTTGGATATAATAACTGCGAAATAATTATAAAACATTGTAATTTTGGAATGAATTTAATTCTTAGAAATAGTGGTAAATGCACATTAGATAACATAAATATAACAACTGGTATTGGATTTTTATCATTATCAGCAAACGAATTAGTAATAAAAAATATGGAAAAAGAACAAATTGAAATATTTGGTTCAAATCACAATATTGAATTTGATGCAGATGATAAACTAAATATAATTGATTGCAATCTTGGCAATGAAAAATATAATATCTCACTTAAGACTACTAATGAACTAAATATAATTAATTCTAATATTACAGGAAACAATGTATCATGTGAAGCAAAAAAAATTAATGCCGATGAGAAAAGTACATTACTTGCAGCAGATAAAGTAAATTTGAAAACAGATGATTTTAATCCAATTAATATTATTGCTTCATCAATAGTTTATAAAGGAGAAGAAGTAAAAACAGAAAGAAAACCGGTATTATTTAAGAAAATTAAAGATCCATTAACACTTAGAAGAATTGAATTAATAGAAATATTAAAAAGACTAAGAAGTAAATGTGAGGATATTAATTCAAGTAAGGCTTTAAACTATAAAGAATCATTAAATAATCAGTCATTTGTTAGGACTCTAAAATATGATGAATAAAAAGCAATTGTTTTAAAATAATAATTGTTTTTTTTATTACTAATATAATAATTCATAATTGATAATTTTTTTAATTATTAATTTGATTTTCATTATTTAAATAAAACACATAATAAAAGCATAAAAAATAATGGACATTTCTAATTAGAAGATAATGGAGGATTAACTTGTTAATCCGGGTAGCGAAGCGGTTAATAATAAATAATTATATAAAAAGTCTATTTTTCGTGTTTAAATTTAAGTAATTTATGTCATTATATTCATAGAATAGATTATGAAAGGGGAATATTATGATAGGTAACTTTAATATGGAAGCACAAAATATATTACTTAATGCTAAGAAAGAAATGAATGAATTAGGACACCCTTATATTGGTACTGAACATTTACTTTTATCTATTTTAAAGAGTGATAGTGATATCTCTAATAGATTAAATAGTTATAATCTTAATTATAATAATTTTAAAGAAGAGCTATGTAAGATAGTAGGTACTACGGATAAGAAAAGTGAATATTTTTTATATACACCACTACTTAGAAAGGTAATAGAAAATGCTATTATTGATAGTAAAGAGAATAATGATGGAGAAGTTACTAGTGAGCATTTATTCTTTGCTATGCTAGAAGAAGGAGAAGGTATTGCTATTAGAATTCTTATTGGTATGGGAATTGATATTGAAAGTATGTATGATGATTTTTCTTCTAGTTTAATTAAGAAAACGAAAAAGGGTAAAAAGAAGAAATTAATGATATATGATTTAGGCTTTGATATGACAAGTAATGCTAAAGAAGGACTGGTGGATCCGGTTATTGGTAGAGATAAAGAAGTTAAAAGAGTTATGGAAATATTATGTCGAAGAACAAAGAATAATCCAATATTAATAGGAGAAGCAGGAGTAGGAAAAACGGCGATTGTAGAAGAATTATCTAGACTTATTGCTAATGATGAAGTACCTAATAATTTGATTGGAAAGAAGGTAATATCTCTTGATATGGCTACGATGGTAGCAGGTACTAAATATCGTGGTGAATTTGAAGAGAGAATGAAGAAGGTTATTAAAGAATTAGAAGATAATGATGATATTATTTTATTTATAGATGAGATTCATACTTTAGTAGGAGCTGGTGGTGCTGAAGGGGCTATTGATGCTTCGAATATATTGAAGCCAGCCTTAGCTAGAGGTAAAATTAGATGTATTGGTGCTACAACAATAGAAGAATATAAGAAGTTTATTGAGAAAGATTCAGCTTTAGAGAGAAGATTTCAAAAAATATATATTAAAGAGCCTAGTATAGAGGAGACTATTAATATTCTTAATAATTTAAAACCAATATATGAAGTAATATCTCTTGATATGGCTACGATGGTAGCAGGTACTAAATATCGTGGTGAATTTGAAGAGAGAATGAAGAAGGTTATTAAAGAATTAGAAGATAATGATGATATTATTTTATTTATAGATGAGATTCATACTTTAGTAGGAGCTGGTGGTGCTGAAGGGGCTATTGATGCTTCGAATATATTGAAGCCAGCCTTAGCTAGAGGTAAAATTAGATGTATTGGTGCTACAACAATAGAAGAATATAAGAAGTTTATTGAGAAAGATTCAGCTTTAGAGAGAAGATTTCAAAAAATATATATTAAAGAGCCTAGTATAGAGGAGACTATTAATATTCTTAATAATTTAAAACCAATATATGAGAAATATCATAATGTTATTGTACCTGATAGTATTATTAATAGTATTGTATCTTTATCAGAAAAATATATATTTGATAGGAATAGACCAGATAAAGAAATAGATATTTTAGATGAAGTATGTTCAATGGTTAGTATGAAGGATAATCAGGATATTATTAATAAAAAAAATATTAAGAAAAAAATTGAAATATTAGAAGAAGAAAAAAATAGTTATATTATTGATAATAATATTGATAAAGCATATGATATTAGAAAAAAAGAGACAGAACTTTTGTCTATTTTAAATGAATTAGAACTTAGTAGTGTTAAAGATAAAAATGAGATTACAATAGAGGATGTTGCTTTTGTTATTAATAGTAGGACTAACACTCCGATATATGAAGTTATGGAAGATTCAAGTAGGAGTATTAATAATATTAAAAATAATCTTAAAAGAAAGATTATAGGTCAAGATAAGGCTATTGATAGTTTGATTGAAATGACTAAAAGAATTAAGTTTGGATATAATGATAGGGTATATTCTTCTTTATTCGTAGGTCCTACTGGAGTAGGCAAAAGTGCCCTTGCTAAATGGTACGCCAATAATATTGTTGGTGAATCTAATTTTATTAGACTTGATATGAGTGAGTTTGGTGATAGTACTTCAGTTAATAAGATACTAGGGTCATCTCCTGGATATGTAGGGTATGATGATAATAAAAATATACTCGAAGAAGTTAGAAATAAGCCTAATAGTGTAATTCTTCTTGATGAAATAGATAAAGCTCATCCTAGTGTAATTAATTTATTTTATCAAATACTCGAGGATGGTAAAATTAAAAATTCTAAAGGTATAGATGTTAGATTTAATAATTCTGTTATAATTATGACTAGTAATATTGGGTTTGAAAAGAATAGTATTGGTTTTAATAAAATAAATGAAAGTACTCTATCAACACTTAAAAATTATTTTAGCGTATCTTTTATTAATAGGATTGACAATGTAATTGCTTTTAATAGATTAAGTGAAGATAATATTAGAGATATTATTAATATTAAATTAGATGATATTAATAATAAATATAAAAGTATTAATATAAGTTTTACAGATAATTTAATTAATGATATAGTAAGTGAAAGTAAATATAATGAGTTTGGTGCTAGAAGATTAGATAAAATTATTGGTAGTAAAGTGGAAAATAAGATTATTGATGCTATTATGAATAAGGATAATGATGTTGTTATTGATAGTATAAAAGAAAATATCACTAGTTAATTGGTGATATTTTTAGTCAATACATGGTTTTACATACATATTACTGTCTATAGATTGTACTACTTTTTTGTATGTTTCATAAACAGTTTTATAATTTGGTAAATATGATTTTATTAATTCATTACTAAATGGAATAACATGATAGTCTTTCCATGTGCTTGTATTATAGTAATTATATATTAGTTCATTTTCGATATTTGTAATTTTAATAGATTTTTTTTCATCTTTAATATCTTTTTCTATTGTTAAGTTTGTCATTAATCCGGTAGTGCATTTATAGTTTGAACAGGTACCTTTATTTTGATATTGTGCTGATAAAAAATTACCTAAGGAATATATTACTAATGTATCATTTATCCATGCTACTGGTTGAATTACATGAGGGTGAGTTCCTATTATTAGATTGACTCCTAGTGAGGATAAATATTCGGCCATATCTTTTTCATATGCTGTTGGTGTATGAGTATATTCTACTCCCCAGTGCATAGCCACAATTAAAAAGTCTACTTTATTTTTTACTCTTTCAATATCTTGTTTTACTATTTCTTTATATTCTTGATATTTTGTGTCAGAATCTGGATTATTTATTTTATCTGTATCTGTTGGCCATACGTTTACATAGTAATCTTTAATGGTTGGCATTCCATTTGTACCATATGTATAATTTAGCATAGTGTATTTAATATTATTGATTTCTCTTATATCTATTTTATTTCTGTCTTCTTCTGAACAAAATGATCCTGTAGACAGTACATTTTCTTTAGAATTCCAAAATTTGCATGAATTTTCTACAGCTTTTGAACCACTGTCCATAGTGTGATTGGTAGCTAAACTTACTAAGTTAAATCCTGCATCTATCATGGCATCTCCTGCTTCATACGGCGAATTAAAAGTAGGATAATCATTAAGTCCTAGTTCTGATCCACCTAGTATGGTTTCTTGATTATAGTATGCTAGGTCATATTTTGACACTATTTCTTTGATACTTGTTATCATTGGTTTAAAATTATAGCCATCACCTCCTGCTAGCAGATTTGCTTCTTTATAAACTGTTGAGTGTATTAGATTATCTCCGACAGCAATTAATGTTGCTTCATAGTGCTCATTTTTAGTCTTTTCCTTTTCAATTACTTTTGGCATTGTAGGATTATTATTGTATTTAATGAAGAATTTATATCCTGCTAAGAATAAAATAATTAATATTAGTATTATAATAATAAGTTTAAATGTAAATTTTCTTTTTCTCTTTCTTTTTTTTGACAATATCATCACTTCCTATATTAGAATTATATCAGTTATATTATTTTTTGTCTATAAAAAAAAGAGCTTTGTATTCAGCTCTATGGTATTAATCCCCATCCGGTTACAACATACCTTCCACCATATTTTTTTGCTTCTGGTGGTGGAACATTATATAATTTTCCTTTTACAGTAAGTGATGCAGATTGCCCTCCGTCTAAATTAGCGGCATTGTATGCGCCATATCTTTGTAGTATATCTATCATGTCTTGAAGGGATGCACCGTTTATGTAATTTTCTCCATCTACTACTAAAAACATCATTACTCCATCTTTTCTTTGAGCAATGGCTACTCTTGGAGCTTTTCCCCAAGGATCTCCTACTATATTTAATGGTTTTCCGTTCACAATTAGAAATGGTCCAAATACCATGGCATCATTTATACCTGCTTTCAATGCTTCGTTAGCAGTAGCATTTGCCATTAGTTTTAATTTTCCATCTTTGGTCACTCCTATGATGTCATCTCGGCTCGTATCAGCATTTTCTTTTCCCCAAGTTATCTCTCCATTTTGGATTACTGTTCCAATTGGAATATCTGAACCATATCCTTGATCTTCAAAACCGCCACCATTGATGCATACTACACCATTGTATCTATTACACATTGTTACTACTTTTTCTCCATGACCAACACTATTGAATTTTTTTAAAGCTATTAGTTTAACTTTTTCTGGAGCATATATTGCTACTAAATATCCATTTGAACTACCTACTTTTAGATTTATTATTTTATATAAATCTTCGGGATATTCTCTTGTTAGAAGTTCTTCTTCATATTTATCCTTATATTTTTCTTTTGCTTTTGTATTAATATTGATTGCATCAATATTAACATCTTCTTCTATTTTGACAAAGTAGTTGCTATCCATTATTTTTTCTATTGATTTATCGTTATAAAAAACTTTGGCTAAATATTGGTGTTTCATTGTTTGCATTGCTGTTGTTATATATAGATTTCTTATATATGACCACGGACCATACATTATTATAAAACCTGCAATTGCAAATAAATCGAATATAATAAACAATATAGTTGTTTTATATAGTTTTGCATTTGTTTTTGCATTTGTTTTTGTTTTTGTATTTGCATTTGTTTTTGTTTTTGTATTTGCATTTGTTTTTGCATTTGTTTTTGTTTTTGTATTTGCATTTGTTTTTGTTTTTGCATTTGTATTTGCATTTGTTTTTGTTTTTGCATTTGCTTTTGCATTTGCATTTCTATTGTTCATAATTAACCTCGTAAGGAGAAGAAATTGTTCCTATACCGGTTAGTAAATCCTTTTTAATTGCTATTACTGGGACTATTTTTAGGTTTGTTGTGGATATTTTAGTATATAGTTTGAAATCATTTTGCATTGTATATATCATATTGTTATCTTTTGCTACTCCTGTTGATAAAAAATAATTTGAATTTGTATTGTTTAATATTATATCACCTATACTTGGAACAGCAACTTTTGTTTTTATTTTTGTATTTAGCGTTTCTATATAATTATAATCATTTGTATTATTGTATATTCCATTAGAATATTCTGCTTCTTCAATAATATTTTTATATTTTAATTTATTTAGATATGTTTTATTTAAAAAATATGCTAAACTATCAGATACTTTATCATTATAATTATAATTACTATTAGAATATTTATTTTTTGTTTCTTCATTATCTATTATTAAATAATTATCAAGTGATAATTTTACTAAGTCATTTTCTTCTTTATATATTCTCCAGATATCATTGCCTAATTTAACATATCCTCCTGTTAATCCAGTTGATTCTTCAAAAATATAGGGATTCTCCTTATTTCCATTACCACCTGTTACTTGAATATTATTTTTGATTGTTATTATTGGTTTAATTCCTAAAATATCTGTCCCATCAGATGTACTTATTTTTCCATCTTTATCTACACACCATGATGTATTTTCTTTTTCATTATTTATTAAATAATAATATTCTTCATTGTTTAGAAAACTTTCTGTGCTTCCTGTATTAACATAGTCATTTAATGATGGTATTGTAATATATGTATCGGTAGTGGTTTTTTGACAAGTTATTTTTTTTGCATCTGTTATATTATCTGTACATGTATTTGTTTCTGTTAAATATTTTTGTACATTGTTTAATGCTTTTTCAAGAATGCCTGTATTATCTTTACCAGAAGTATTTAACCATTTATTTATGTTAGTTTCTTCAAAAGTTTTTTTTGTTCCTTTGGCTAGAGATGTTATACTGTTATCTAGCACTAATGTGACAGTGTTTTCATCTGTTACTTTGATTATTCTCCATAATAAATTTGAATACGATACATAATTATTTACATCTTTACCGTAAAAGTAATAATCTCCATTTACAAGTTTTAATTTGTTATTATTTTTGATTGTGTCTCCTATAAAGGTTATCTTATTTACTGTATTATTTTGTTTGTATAGTTTAATAAACCTTGTTCCATAAAATAAGATACAAGACATTATAAATATAAAACTAACTAAATTAAATATTTTTTGTACACTTAATTTTTTCTTTTTCCTTCCATTTTTTCTCAACTTCATCATCCCTTCTATCTCTATTTATTATATCAAATTGTATATATTTCTGCAACCGAATAAAAAGAATTTACTTAAACTAATTTTAATGTTATAATGTAATTGTGATGTAATATGGAATATAGTTTAAATGATATAGTTATTATGAAAAAGGTTCATCCTTGTGGTAATAATAGATTTAAAATTATTAGATTAGGTGCAGATATTAAAATTAAGTGTACTAAATGTGAACATGTTGTTATGCTTCCTAGAATTGATTTTAATAAAAAGATTAAGAAGGTGATGAGAAATGAAGAAGAAAAAAATTAGATTACACCCAGCATTAGTTTTTCTAATTCTAACTTTGGCTGTAATGATATTTAGTGTTATTGGTAATTTACTTAATTTAGAAGCTAGTTATTTTGTTGTCAATGAATCTACTGGTGATTTAACTAGTCAGGTTGTTACTATTAATAATTTATTTAATAGAACGGGATTACAATATTTAATAAGTAGTATGCTTGATAATTTCATTTCCTTTGCTCCTCTTGGTAATTTAATTATAGGATTACTTGGAGTAGGTGTTGGATATAAATCAGGATATTTAAATTCTTTATTTAAAGTAATTGGAGAAAAAGTTCCTAGAAGATTTATTACTTTTGTAATTGTCCTTCTTGGCATTATTTTTTCAATGTTTTATGAAGTTGGTTATGTAATACTAATACCACTTGCGGCGATTATGTTTATGAATTTAGGTAGACATCCATCGGCAGGTATTTGTGCAGCTTATAGTGGAATTACCTTTGGATATGGGGCTAATTTTATTATTAATAGATTAGATAGTATATTACTAGCTTATTCTAATAAGGCTGCTATGGTACTCGATTCTTCATATAAAATTAATATATATGGTAATATTATTTTTACTGTTATTAGTACTATACTTCTTTCTTATGTGGGAATGATGATTACTGAGAGATTTATTATTCCAAAACTTGGTAAATATTCTTTTGATGCTGAAGAACCTTCTCAAGAAGGGGAAGTATCTAAAAAAGAAAGAAAAGGACTTATTATTTCTTTACTTGCTACTTTTGTTGTAATTTTAATACTTGGATATTGTATAATTAAAGGTCTTCCTTTCTCAGGATTATTGCTTGATTTAAAACAAAGTAGATATGTTGATATGTTATTTGGAGAAGGTTCATATTTTTATAAAGGCTCTGTTGTTATATTTTCCTTTTTACTTATATTTAGTTCACTTATATATGGTATTAGAACTAAATCAATTGATGATAATAGAGACTTAGTTGATGGAATGAGTTATTACTTAAAAGATGTTGCTTCTATATTGGTACTTATATTCTTTGCTTCACAGTTTGTACTTATATTTAAAGAGACTAATATTGGTTTATTTATTGTAGCATCTTTATCAGAGCTACTTAATGGGCTTGAATTATCAGGACTATCTCTTGTTATTATTACTTTCTTAGTTGTGGCTGTATGTTCATTTTTTGTACCAATGGCTTCGACTAAATGGGCAATGCTAAGTCCTACGATTGTTCCAATGTTCATGCAAGCTAGTATGTCTCCGGAATTTGCTGGGGCTGTATTTAGGGCTGCTGATAGTAGTATGAAAGGACTTACACCTTTATTTAGTTATTTTGTAATTTTAATAGGATTTTTACATATTTATAATAAAAGAAAGAATGATGTTATTACGATTACTGATGCAATGAGTTTGATGGTACCATATACAATTGCATTTACAATTGTTTGGTTTATTATTATGCTTGCATTTTATATTATTGGTATACCAATTGGTATAGATACTAGAGTTATGTTATAGGAGGTAAAAATGGAAAATAATAATATTATTTGTGGAGATGTTTATTTAAAAAGGGGTCCTGAAATATTTAATCCTGATAGTAGTCTTGATGATCAAATTAATGAACTTGAGTTTGAGACATCTAAAGAAAATCCTGATTTTGGACTTTTTGATCATTTGGAAAGATTTAAATTAATTCGTGATATAGCAGGTCAATTGGATTATTCGGGAACTCATTCTTTTTGGAAAGTGTTTACTGACGGAGAAACGTTTGAGATGGTTAATTGTGAAGTCCCGTATTTAAAAAGATCATATTCTAGTTTAAATGAACTTAACAAAAATTTTATAAGATTATCTGATTTTTTAAAGATTGCAAAGTTTGTTGGCCGAGAGTTTAAAAGAAATAAGCCTATAAAAGATTATGCGGGTTTGGATGATAATTCTTTTCGTCAAACAAAAGATAATAGAACTAAATATATAGTTTTATATGCCACCAAGGAATTATTCTTAATAAAGAGAATTGATAATTTGAGTGATGAGTATGCTCTTATTAATTCAAGGTATACTCTAGATGGAAACTATGAATTTTTTGGTCCTGTTTATGAGGAATATAGAGATACAAAAAAAGTTTATTCTGAAATTTTTAATCAAGTTTCTGAGCAAATGAAGAAAAATAAGGGAAGATGATTTGAACTTTGTTATCTTCTTTTTCTTTTGGATTAAATCTAATTAATGGATATTTCTATTAGAAGATTTCCGCGGATTAACTTGTTAATCCGTTAGCGTAAGCGGTTAATGATAAAAATGTAGAAATAAACTATATTATTTATGTTTGAAATATAGATATTTAATGGTATAATATGGTAGTAAGAAAGAAGTGATGTTATGAGTTTAACTGCAGGTATTGTAGGACTACCTAATGTAGGTAAGTCTACTTTATTTAATGCTATTACAAAGAAAAATATATTAGCTGCTAACTATCCATTTGCTACTATTGATCCTAATGTTGGAGTAGTTACTGTTCCTGATAAAAGAGTAGAAGTATTAGAAAATATGTATACTCCTGAAAGAACAATTCCTACTACTTATGAATTTACAGATATTGCTGGTTTAGTAAAAGGAGCTAGTAATGGTGAAGGACTAGGCAATAAGTTTTTATCCCATATTAGAGAAGTAGATGCAGTAGTAGAAGTAGTAAGATGCTTTGAAGATGAAAATATTATTCATGTAGATGGTAATGTTGATCCGATAAGAGATATTGAAGTAATCAATGTAGAATTAGTTCTTTCGGATTTAGAGATTGTTGATTCAAGAATAAATAAAATTGGTAAAAAAGCTATGACTACGAAGAATAAGGATGATATTAAAGAAATAGAACTATTAGAAAGAATTAAGAAAGCTCTTGAAGAAAATATTCCGGTAAGAAAATTAGGACTAGATGATGAAGAAAAAAAGATTATTAGTTCATTTAATTTAATTACTTTAAAGCCTATTATATATGCTTTAAATGTTGGAGAAGATGAAGTTACTACTGGTAATGAATATACTAAGAAAGTTATAGAATATGCACAAAAAGAAGAATCTGAAACAGTTATTATTTGTGCTAAGTTAGAAAGTGAATTATCAGAACTTAATGATGATGAAAAGAATGAATTCTTAAAAGAACTTGGTATTAATGAAAGTGGTTTAGATTCTCTTATTCACAAAACATATAAACTACTAGGACTTGCTACATTCTTTACAGTAGGTACAGATGAAGTTAGAGCATGGACTTTTAGAAAAGGAATGAAAGCTCCTGAATGTGCGGGCATTATTCATAGTGATTTTGAAAGAGGTTTTATTAAAGCCGAAGTTATGTCTTATGATGACTTAATTGCTGCTGGTAGTGAACTTAAGGTTAGAGAAAATGGCAAGTTTAGAATTGAAGGTAAAGAATATATTATGCAAGATGGAGATATTTGCCATTTTAGATTTAATGTATAGAAAGGAAAAACTATGAAAGACAGAAAAGATATTGATATTAAGTATACTTGGGATTTAGAAAAGATTTATAGTAGTATTTCAGACTTTAATAAGGACTATGAATTAGTTAAGAGTAAGATAAAAGAATTATTTCAGTATGAAAAAAAGATGACTGATAATAGTAATAATTTTTATAATACTATTAAGCTATCTTTTGAGATAGAAAGATTAATTGATAAGTTATCAGTATATACTAGTTTATCTTTTGACTTAGATACTTCGAATAATGAAATGCAAGAACTTAGTGAAAGAGTATCTAATTTAAGAAGTGAATACTCTAAGAATAGTTATTTTATTGTACCTAGTATTTTAAAATTAGATAGAGAAACTATTGATAAGTATATGGAAGAAGTATCTGAATTAAAAGAATATGAAGTCTCTATTAATGAAATATATAGGTATAAAGATCATACTTTAAGTGATGAAGAAGAAAAACTACTATCGAGTATTGGTAAGATAGTGGGTAACTCTTATGATACATATGAACTTTTTAAAGATTGTGATATGACTTTTGATAATATTATAGATGAAGATGGTAAAGAAGTAGAACTTAATAATAGTACTTATTCACTTTATATTGAGAGTAAAGATAGAAAAGTTAGAGAGAATGCTTTTAAATCTTTATATAAAGAATATAAGAAATATGCTAATACTTTTGCTTCTTTAATATCTACGAATATGAAAGAGTTATCGACGCTTGCTAAGATAGAAAAATATAATAGTGCTATAGAGATGAGTTTATTTAGAGATGATGTTAGTATAGACGTTTATAATAATTTAATTGATAGTGTACATAATCATATTGATTATATTTATGATTATTATAAGTTAAAGAAAAATATTATGGAATTAGATGAACTTCATTTATATGATATATATGTTCCTATGCAAAAAGATTATGATAAAAAATATGATTATGAAGAAGGTAAGAAAACAATACTTAAAGTACTTGAAGTATTTGGAGAAGAATATATTAATAAAGTTAAAGAAGCATTAGACAGTAGATGGATAGATGTATATCCTACTAAAGCTAAAAGAACTGGTGGCTACTCTGGTGGTAGTTATGATACTTATCCTTATATACTTTTAAATTATCAAGATAAATATAATGACATGTCAACTTTAATTCATGAGATGGGTCATTCGATGCATAGTTATTATTCTAGAACTTACAATGATTATCAAAATAGTGAATATCGTATCTTTGTAGCAGAAGTAGCTTCTACTGTTAATGAGTTATTACTTAGTCATTATATGATTAAGCATAGTAGTAGTAAAGAAGAAAAGTTATCGATACTTAATAACTTAATGGAATTATATAGAGCTACAATATTTAGACAGACAATGTTTGCGGAATTTGAAAAGAAAATATCTAATATGATAGATAATGAGGAAGCTTTAACTAGTGAAAAACTATCTAATATGTATTATGATTTAAATAAGTTTTACTTTGGAGATTCTGTAATAGTAGATGATGAAATTAGATATGAATGGGAAAGAATTCCACACTTCTATTATGATTTCTATGTATATAAATATGCTACTGGACTTAGTGCTGCAACTTATATTGTAAAGAATATATTAAATGGTAAAGATGGAGCAGTAGATTCTTATATTGAATTTTTAAAATGTGGAGGAAGATTATCTCCTTTAGAATCTCTTAAGGTAGCAGGTGTTGATCTTACTGATAAAAAAGTAGTAGACTCTGCCTTAGATGAATTTAAGAATATTCTTAATATGTATAAAGAAAATATGTAAAGTTAAAAGAGACAATTTAATGTCTCTTTTAGTAATTATATATTAATTAAAATAGTTATTTAAATATGATATTAAACTATCAGCATTTGTATAGTAAGTATAGTAATCAGAAGTATTACTTTCTTTTAATATTAATGAGTTATTATTAATTATTTCAATATCTACGATATCATTATTGTAATTGATAATTATTTTTTTATAACAAGTATTTAAATCACCTAGAAATGGACCATTATCAGATAGTTTAATCCATTTTTTCTTTATTTCTTTTAGTACATCGTTATTTAATATATTGGTTGTTCCATCACATTTTAATGTGTATATTTCATAGTCTTCTTTTAGTATAATATCTATCCAATTATTTTGCTTTTTTGATAGGAGAAGTACTCCTATTACAAGTAGTATGATTATGGGTAAGATAATTAATATTATTTTTTTATTTTTCATTATATCATCCTTTCATCTTATAAGATAATATTATCATTTTGTTATTTTTATGTCAATCTTTTAGATATGACTTTATTTTTTTTTAATTATACTATATAATTAAGGTGGAGGTAAAGGCTATGGAACTTTATGAACTTAGAAAAGAATATAATGATTTAAATAATAGATTAAATGATTTAAGGAGGTCTCTTTGACTTAGATAATAAGATTAAAAGAGAAGAAGAAATTAATAATTTAATGCTTGATAGTAATTTTTGGAATGATAGTGAGACCGCTAATAGATTGGTAGGAGAACTTAAAAGTATTAAGAATATTGTTAGCAATATGAATGAATTATCTAATAGTATTAGGGGTAATTTAGATGTTGTTGAAATGGAAGAAGATGTTGATATTCTTAATATGGCTGAAGAAGAAATACCTAATATTTGTGATAAATTAGATAAATTAGAACTTGAGACTTATTTAAGTGGAGAGTATGATAATTGTAATGCTATATTTGAAATACATGCTGGAGCAGGTGGTACAGAGTCTTGTGATTGGGTAAGTATGTTATATAGAATGTATACAAGATATGCTAGTAATGTTGGATATACACTTGTAGAACTTGATAAACAAGAAGGAGAAGAAGCGGGTATTAAGTCTGTTATGTTCCAAATTAATGGTACTAATGCATATGGTTATTTAAAAAGAGAAAAAGGAGTACATAGACTTGTTAGAATAAGTCCATTTGATGCTGGCAATAGAAGACATACTTCTTTTGCTTCTGTTGATGTTATGCCAGAGATTGATAATAATATTGATATAGAAGTTAATGAATCTGATATAAGAGTAGATATTTATCGTAGTAGTGGTCCTGGAGGACAGGGTGTAAATACGACGGATAGTGCTGTTAGAATTACACATATTCCTACGGGTATTGTCGTTACTTGTCAGAATGAAAGAAGTCAAATTAGAAATAAAGAAAAGGCTTTAGAAGTATTAAAGAGTAAACTTTATTTATTAGAAAGAGAAAAACAGAATGAAAAATTAAATGGAATTAGAGGAGAACAATTAAGTAATGGATGGGGTTCTGCTAAAAGAAGTTATGTAATGTGCCCTTATACTTTAGTAAAAGATAATGATTCGGGTTATGAATCTAGTAATGTTAATGATATATTAGATGGTAATATAGAGGATATGATTGAAGTAGGACTTAAAAGTTAAGAATAAAAGGGAGAGGTAGTTATGGGATTACTAGAATATTTTAGAAAGAAAAAAGTAGATAGTATTATTGAAACAGTTAAAAAGAAAAATCTGGGTAAGAGATATTTTATGCTTATACTTGGATGTTTAATTGTAGCTTTTGCTTTTAATTTGTTCTTTTTAAGATATAATATTGTATGCTTTGGTATAAGTGGACTTTCTATTGTAATTGATAAATATGGTATTAATCCAGCTGTATTTATTATGACTGCTAATATTATTCTTTTAATTATTGCTCTCTTTATACTTGGCTTTGATAGTGCAAAGAATCAATTAGTTGGTGCTTTAATATATCCTGTATTTATTGAAATTACAAAGTTTATTACTGATAAAATAGATTTAGGTAATACAGAAATGGTTGTTATTGCTCTACTTGGAGGAGTATTTGCAGGAGTAGGATATGGTCTTATTTATAAGAGTAATTTTTCTACTGGTGGTACGGATGTTATTATTGAAATTATTTGTAAATATTTAAAGTTATCAATGGGTACTGCTGGTCTTATTGTTAACTCTATAATTATTGCATTTGGTAAGATTGCCTTCTCATGGAGTACTGTTCTATATGGTATATTAGTATCTTATCTAATATCAATGTTTACAGATAAAGTTTTACTTGGTATATCTAGATGTAAAGCCTTTTATATAGTAGTAAATAAAGAATTAGAATTTGAAGTTAAAGAGTATCTTTTATCGATAGATGGTGTTGGAACTACGGTTATTGATGCTGAGGGAGGGTATTCGGAAAAGAATCAGACTCTTCTTTTAGCAGTTGTTCCGACAAGAAGTTATTTTGTGGTAAAAGATGGTTTGAGGGAAATAGATAAAAATATTTTCTTCCTTGTATGTGATTCATATGAAGTTAGTAATAAGGAGGGAGATTTGTGGTATTAGAAATTGAAAGAATTAAAAATAAGATTAGAGAAAAAAACTATTGGAAAAATTTTTGCATGTTTGTTTTTGGTATGATTTTTAGTTCTATATCTGTCAGTGTATTTTTTAATCCTAATAATATTGTTACTACAGGTAGTACAGGACTTGCAATACTACTTAATAAATTTATTAATATTGATTTATCTTTAATTATTTTTGCTTTATCAGCAATACTATTGGTTCTTGATTTTGGGGTATTTGGAATAGAACATGGTTCAAGAAATATATTAGGTACTATTTTGTATCCAATATTTATAAAGGCTTCTAGTATACTTACTAATTATGTATATTTTAATAATACTTCGTTATTTTTACTTATATTAGTAGGTGGTGTTTTTTCTGGTATTGGATTTGGACTTGTTAAAAAGTCTGGTTATAGTTTAGGAGGCTTTTATACATTATATGATCTTTTTAATAAAAGATTTAGAATTTCTATTGGTAAGGCTAATTTGATATGTAATATGACTATTATTATAGCTAGTTTATTTATATTTGGCCTTGATAAGTGTATATATGCTTTTATTGGTTTATATGTATCTTCTTATGTAGGAGATAGAATTATGATAGGTATATCTAGAAATAAGGCCTTTTATATTGTTACTAGTAAACCTAATTTAATTAAAGATTATATAGTTAATAATTTGAATCGTACTGTTACAGTAGTTAATGCTAAAGGGGGATATTCAGATAGAAAGAAGAAAATGCTTTTATGCGTAATGCCTACGAATGAATATAATATAGTTAAAGAAATTATTATGGAAATTGATAATAAAGCATTCTTTTTAATTACTGATAGTTATTATGTGTCTAAATAGAAAATATTGTTAAATATTTGTATAGACTTTAAAAAAAATGTAAATAATGTTATAATTATTTTTGAGTATGAAAGGAGTAGTATGGAGTTAATTAGAATTAGTGATGTTCAGAAGACTTATAAGACTGGTACTGTTGCTCTTTATGATGCTAATCTTAGTATTAAAAAAGGGGAATTTGTCTTTGTTATAGGTGCTTCTGGTAGTGGTAAATCAACACTTATTAAAATGTTATATAGAGAAGAAAAACCTGATAGGGGTTCGATTATAATTGGAGGTATTAATGTAGCAAAACTTCGTAATAGAAAAGTATATGCTTTAAGAAGAAAATTGGGAGTAGTATTCCAAGACTTTAAATTGCTTCCTAGACTTACGGTATATGAAAATGTTGCTTTTGCAATGGAAGCTTTAGGTTATGATAAGAGAGAAATACATAAGAGAGTAATTGAAGTATTAGATTTGGTTGGACTTAAAAATGTCGTTAGAAAATATCCTGATCAAATATCGGGAGGAGAACAGCAAAGAGTAGCTATAGCTAGAGCAATTGTAAATAGGCCTAAACTACTTATATGTGATGAGCCTACGGGAAATTTGGATCCTGATACTTCAATGGAAATTATGAAGGTTCTTGATAATATAAATGCTATGGGGACTACTATTGTTATGGCTACTCATGATAGAGATATAGTTAATGCAATGCAAAAAAGAGTAATCCTATTAGATCATGGTAAAATAATAAAAGATATCGAGAAGGGAAGTTATATTCATGAAACCGCTTAGGGCCATTAAAAGATATTTTAGAGATGCTCTTCATGGAGTATTTAGAAATTTTTCTTTATCTCTTGCTTCTATTTCATGTATTACTATTACTTTAATAGTAGTGGCTGTATCTTTAATTCTTTCTTATAATGTAGAACATTTTTCTGATTCAATTAGAAAAGATGTTACGGTTGTTATGTTTTTAAAGAGTGATACGACGAGTGTTGATGAAGAAATAATAAAAAAGGAATTAGAAAGTATAGAAAATATTGAAAATAGTAGTATTGAATTTAAGAGTAAAGAGGAGTCCGCTGAAGAATTGAAAGACGGAAGCGATATATTTGCTAATACAGTTGATTCTTGGACAGAGGAAACTAATCCTTTACTTGATAGTTATATGTTTAAAGTTAAAGATATTGAAAAAATAGATAATACTGTTAAAGATGTAAAAAGTTTATCTTTTACAAAAGATAAAGTTAATAATATTAATTATGGTGAAGATATTGTTCATCAGTTAGTAGTGGTATTTAATGTCGTTAGAAAGGTATGCATAGTAGCAGTTCTTGCCCTTGTATTAGTAACAGCATTCTTAATTGCTAATACAATTAAACTTGCTATATATTCTAGAAAAAGGGAAATAGAAATTATGCGACTAGTTGGAGCTTCTAATATATCAATTAAAATTCCATTTATAATAGAAGGATTATTTATTGGTATATTTGGTTCTATTGTTCCAATACTTATTACTATATTTGGATATGGTTCTTTATATGATTTCTTTGGTGGAAAATTATTTGGCTCACCTCTTGCAAGTTTAGTAGAACCTATGCCATTTGTTTATGAAACATCAATAGTACTTCTTATTATTGGTATAGTAGTAGGTATGATAGGTAGTTATCAAGCAGTTAGAAAGTATTTAAAAATATAGGTTCATTTTGAATCTATATTTTTTTGTCTGTCAATAATTTGTCTTTAGTAAGTAAATCGCGATTAATAATTAACTATTTACTTTTTGCATGGTGTGTGTTATTATATTTGCTGAAAAAGGAGGATATAATGGAAAATGCAAATACAAATTATATAATGGTGCCTGCTGATGATATTAGTAGAGACTTGTATATATTTTATAGGGATTTAATTTTTGGTGGTTGGTTTGAGAGTTATTCTATTTCTGATAGAATATCTGCTTCAGATACTTTCTCTAAATTTAATATTCCTGAAGATTATCAAAAAATAATTATTTCAATAAATAAGAAATTATTTAGAAGCAAAGCTAAGGAGTTTATTACTGATTTTAAGTTTGATACTTCACATATGTTTCGTAATGGAGAAGAAAAATATTTAACAGTAGAAAAGAACGTTGAAAAATATGATGAAAAAGTTTTATTTAATAGAATAAAACTTATTACACCTTTAAATAATATAGTTGATCAAGAACAAGTAGTTTCTTTTTATAGAACTCTTGATAGTAATGGCTATTTAAAACAATATATTGAAGCTGTGTATAACTTTTTTATAAACATTTCATATCAATTGGATTCACCTAAAAAATTTGATTCTGATGAAAAACATTATACATTATTAAAGAAAAAAATTGATATATAGGTTTATCCTATTTTTTTTCTATTCCATATGTTTTAGTAAGAGTATCATAAAAGATATAATTATGTGGTGGACTATATGTTAAATATGTAAATAATATATATATTATTATTATTACTGGTATTATTAATTTATTTACAATTTTGACATGTGGTGCTTTTAAGATATTATAACTTATTATTTCTTTGATGATATAGATTATAAACAAGAGTATTATGGATATGATTAGATTTTCACCAATAAGTTTATATAGTGGTATATAAATAACTAAATATAATGGTATTATTACAATTGATGTAAACCATAATTGAAAAGGATAATTATTATAATTAATTTTATTCTTTTTTAATATTATGTAATCAATTATTCCATATAGTAATGATGAAGTGAAGAGTATTTTCATATGTTCCCAGATACTTTCATTTACTGGAAAGAAAATAGACGTAATGAAACTAGGAAATACTGTATATACAAAATGAGATATAAATGATATTAGAAATATTCCAAATACTGCTATTAATCTGGTATTTTTTAAATTTAATTTCATGGAGACCTCCTTTTTATTAGTATATTAAAGTTGATATTTATAAATGAATATTCTATTATAAGCATTTAAATTAACAAAGTTAATTTAAGACGCCAAAGGCGGAAATAATATAATAAAAAAACATATAAAAGGCTTTATTTTAGACCTTTTTTTTGGTACAATAAATTATGTGATTATATGAAGAAAAGGTATATATTTATTGGTATTTTTATTATATTTATAGTATCGATTACAATAATAGGATCTTTTATTGTTATGGGAGGTACTCCTGTTAAAGTAGATAAGGATATTCTTATTGTACAAAGTAATAAAGAAGTTTATTTTAATGTATATGGTTATGATATAAATAATCCTAATATTATTGTAAATCCATATGGTAATAGTCCACTTACGGCTTTAGTAATGTTTACATCAAATGATTATAGTAAAGTATCTATTACTATTAAGGGTAAATATGATAATGATATTAATTATAGTTTTGCTAAGGATAAATATCATTTAATTCCGATATATGGTTTATATCCTGATTATGATAATAAAGTTATTGTTAGGTGCGAAGGTAGTGAGAAGGTTATTAATATTAAAACAGATGCATTACCTAATGATTTTACATTAAGTGAGAATATGGTTTATGATAACTATAGTTTTTACAATGTAAATTATCCTTATGCAATAGATAGTTATGGGGATATTAGATGGTATTTAAATGAACATTATTATGGTAATATTACAGAACTAGATGACTCCAATATTATTATTGGTAGTAATTATTATACTGAGAAAGAAGACAGTACAATTAGTTTTTATAGAATGAATTTACTTGGTAAGATATATGGAGAGTATCTACTAAAAGATAATTATTATGGATTAAATAGTACATATGATGATAATGTTCTTGTTAAAAGTGATAAGTATTTAGTAATGGATATGCAGACTGGTAATATTATTAAGAAACTAGATGAAGTAGATGATAGTATATTTAGTAATAATATTTTTGATTTATATAATAATGTTAGTAATTATAATATTAGTAAACCAGTTAGATTTGGTAAATTATCTAAAACTGAAACTAGTAATATAAGTAGTGTTTTACTTAAATATTCTAAATATAAAGATAATAATATTACTATTAGTATAGATAGTAATAGAATATCCCTTAGTAATGATGGTGATGATGTAATTTATGTTATTTTAGATAAGTTTTTAGATAAAAAAGTATATGAAGTAGTAGATACTAAGTATATTAATTTACAAGGATTAAATGGTAAATATACTATATATTATAAGATTAATGATAAAATATATAAGACAGACTATTATATAGAGGTATAGATATGGAAAGGATTATACTACATGTAGATGTTAATAATGCTTATCTTAGTTGGACTGCTATATGGTTATTAAAAAATGGTCATAAGACTGATATTAGAGAAAGATATGCTGTTATTGGTGGAGATGAATCACAAAGAAGAGGTATTGTTCTTGCTAAAAGTAATCCTTGTAAGAAAAAGGGAGTAGTAACTGCTGAGACAATTGGGTCGGCGAGAAGAAAGTGTCCTTATTTAGAAGTATATGCTCCTAATTTTAGAGTATATAAATATTTTTCAGATAAGATGTATGAATATTTATGTACTTATACAGATGTTATTGAAAGATATTCGATTGATGAATGTTTTCTTGATTATACTGGTAGTGTAAAACTTTTTGGTGATCCTATAAAGATTGCTTATAAGATTAAGAATGATATATATAAGAAGTTTGGCTTTACAGTTAATGTTGGTATTGGTAATAATAAGTTACTTGCTAAAATGGCTAGTGATTTTGAAAAACCTAATAAAGTACATACACTATTTAGTAATGAAGTAGTAAGTAAAATGCATCCATTACCTATTGAAGATTTATTTATGATAGGTAAGTCTAGTAGTAAGAAACTAAGAGAGATAAATATTAATACGATCGGTGATCTTGCTATTTATCCGGAAGAAGAACTTATTAAGAGATTTAAAAAGATGGGTAAGATGATGCATGAGTTTGCTAATGGTATCGATGATAGTCCAGTGCATTATGAAAGAGAAGCGGCGAAGAGTATTTCTTCATCAACAGTACTTCCTTATAACTATAGTGATGATAAAATGTTAAGAGAAGTTATTATGAATTTATCTAAAAGGGTAGGTAGACAATTAAGATACAATGAGATGTATGCTGATACGATTGGTATTTGGCTTAAATATAGTTATTTTGAAAAGATTAGTAAACAAGAAAAACTTGATATTAGTATCTCTACTGATGAAGAAATATATGAATATGCCTATAAGATATTTGATAAACTATGGAATCATGATGATGGGGTAAGGAGTATATGTGTATTTATAAGTGGTCTATCTAATGAGAAGAAAAGACAACTATCAATATTTGATATGGATAGTGGTAATAGAAATAATGAAGATAATGAAAAAGTGCAAAAATTAATTGATAAGATACAAAGCAAATATGGAAAAAATATTATTAATTATGCTAATATGAAGGAGAATGATAAAAGATGAATAATGAAATAATTAGTGAAATAGCAAGTAATTTAAATATTAAGAATAGTCAGATTGAAGCAGTACTTAAACTACTGGAAGAAGGTAGTACGATTCCTTTTATTGCGAGATATCGAAAAGAAGCTACTGGCGCTTTAGATGAAGAACAGATAAGAAGTATTAGTGAGGTATATGAGTATCAAGTTAATTTACTTAAGAGAAAAGAAGATGTAATTAGATTAATTGATGAAAAAGGTATGCTTACTGATGATATTAAAGATAATATTATGAAGTGTTCTAAACTTGTTGAAGTTGAAGATATTTATAGACCTTATAAAGAAAAGAAAAAGACAAAAGCTACGGAGGCTATTAAAAATGGATTAGAACCATTAGCTAAAATTATTATGTCTTTTAAAAAGGTAGATATTAAAAAGATTGCTGAGTCTTATTTGAATGATAATATTAAGACAGTAGAAGATGCAGTACAAGGAGCTAAATATATTATCGCAGAATGGGTTAGTGATAATGCTTTTTATAGAAAATATATTAGAAATAATATGAAGAATAATGGAGTTATTCATACTAAGTTAAAAAAAGGTGCAGAAGACTCTTCTAAAGTATATGAGATGTATTATGATTATGAAGAAAAACTGAAATATATTAAACCTCATAGAGTACTTGCAATAAATAGAGGAGAAAAAGAGGGTATTCTTACTGTTAGTATAACAATTGATAATGATTATGTATTATCTTTTCTAGATAGTAAAATTATTAAAGAAGGTAATGAAGAGAGTACGGAGATAGTTAAAGATGCGATTAGAGATAGTTTTAAGAGATTAATACTTCCTAGTATTGAAAGAGAAGTAAGAGCAGAACTTAAAGAAGTGGCTGAAGAAGGAGCTATAGATATTTTTGGTAAGAACTTAGAAAATTTACTTCTTACTCCTCCGATGAAAGATATTACAGTACTTGGTTTTGATCCAGCTTTTAGAACAGGATGTAAATTAGCGGTTGTAGATAGTACTTCTAATGTATTAAATATATCAGTTATATATCCACATGAACCGCATAATAAATGGAATGAAGCTAAGGATAAAATTAAAGAGTTAATTAAGAAGTATGATATTGATGTTATATCAATTGGTAATGG
>AUXO017193360.1_pt1 | contig 50813 bp, 84 predicted proteins | sample 768731 | NCBI WGS metagenome assembly AUXO01 (sample SAMN02715735, study PRJNA202380) | gut metagenome | biome: sheep rumen | host: Ovis aries | place: New Zealand: Palmerston North | reverse complement strand
CTTTGCTTCATGATACTGGAAAGACTAAGAATGATAAAGAATATTATATGAGTCTTCTTGAAAAAGATAATTATATCTTTGATCGTTTTCATCTTAGTGAATATATCTTTCCTCAAATATATGGTAGACCTGCCAAACTTACTTGGCAGGATTTTAATGAAATCACAGATGGCTTAGATGCAAGACATACTTATATGATTATCTTCATCAGTTCAGATATAAATATCCTTAAAGATAGATTAGCTGAGCGCGGTGAATATAATTATTTTAAAGAAATTGTTCCGCAAGAAGAATTATTTGAACTCTATGGAAATTATATTTCTAAGATGTATAATTTTGGAGCTCAAAATATTTTTGTTGCAGATATTGCCAATAATGGTTATGAACTTTTAGATAAATGGCTTAAGGAGAAGGAAATTATATGATAGTTAATAATATTGCTATTGAAATCGAGGGAATGGATAGAGCAGGTAAAGATACACTAGCTGATTATATTAAATATCTTGGAAATTATGCATATACAATAAATGTTAGAGGTATTTTAACACAGATCGTTTATAATGATAAATTTGATAGAAATAATACATATGTTCTTCCTTATAAACCTTTTATCGTATTTCTTGATATAAATAATACAGATCAAGCAATTAGAGCAAAGAAAACTGATGAAGCAAAAATAAATGTAAATAAAGATAGAGAAGCATTTTATACTTATGCAGATGAACTTAAAAAGCATGGAATAACAGTTCTTACATATAATACGTCAGAAATTACAATGATGAATATTGCAAAAGATGTAATGAAGCATCTTGCAAATGTTAAGATTGAAGATTATATTTTAACTGAACCAATTATTCTTAATAGTTTAAATGTATATACAAAAGAAGATCTTAGAGACGAAGATGTATTTTATAAATTTACAGCGGAGGAAAATTAAAAAATGAGTGAGTTTAATGTAAATGATAGACGTTTTCCTAGATGGGAAAATCTTGAAAATAAAACAACTTTTGTAAATGATCTTGAAAATATTAAAGTTGAATTACTTATGGCGCCTTCTTTAGAAGAGTTACTTGATATTACTGCACCTGTTTTACTTGCAACTTGGGATAAATGTGCTAGACATAAAGATTCAAGTTTAAATAAAACAGAACTTTGTAATGTTTCTTATGAAGAAAAGATGAAACTTTTTTATAGAGCTATGCGAGGTGGATTTTTACCTGCATTTAAGGAATATTTTAATATAGTTGCAATGTTTGATGGTATTACTTTCCATGATTGTAGCCATATTTTTAGATCAAGACAACTTGCATTTCAAGCAGATTGTACTGGAGACAAGGTACTTAATGAGAGAGAAATTACTGTACCTGAATCATACGAAATTTGTGGTTATGCAGACGAATATAAGAGAATCATGATAGATATGATGAATCTTTATTGTAAGATGTATAATGATAAAAGAATTTCACACCATGATGCAAGACTTGTTACACCTAAAACAATGGGAACATTTGTAACAGCAAAAATGAATATTGGTGATGTTATGAGACTCGTTCATCAAAGAAATCCTCAAACTGAACCTTCAGCTGATGTAATTATGATGGAACAACTTTGGGTAGAAATTTGCAAGAAATATCCATTTATGGCGTCACTCATTGATATTGATGAACCTTCATTTTTCTATAAGAAAGAAGAAACAACTTGTAAGAATTTTGCAAGTCACTTTTATCCTCCTATGAATGATAGAAATAATCTTCCTGAAGGTGCAAATAATGAATGGCTTTATGATCAGCCTAGATCAGAAATGCCTGGTTATGATGAAAACTCTATCTTTAATAAACTTAGAACCGGTTATAGAGAAGAACTTAAGAGATTAGATACTCTTGCAAGAGAAACTTGGCCATATCTATATACTGAAGAATATAATAGAGATTACGGAGTATAATTATGGGATATATTTATATTATGGAAACACCTGCAAAACTAAATGTAGTTAAATTAGGTTATGCGGATGATGTCAGCAAACGTTTATCACAATTAAATGGAGCTAATCCAGATTCATTTCATGTATATGCAATTTATAAAACTGCAGATAGATTAACAGATAAAAGTTTGCATAATCTTATTGATGCATTAAATCCAAATTTAAGATATGATCCACATAAAGAATTTTATGAAATGTCTGCAGAAAATGCATATAAAATTTTTGAATCAATTGCAAAAATAAATGGTTTACAAGATTCATTAATATTAAATCCATATCATGATGATTATTTTAAAAATCGTATTGAAAATATGACATCATATGGAAGGCCTAAAGTACCTGGACGTGTTTCATTTGAAAAATTAAATATTCCAGTAGGTGCAATTTTAACATTAAATATTGATACGTCTATAACAGTAACAGTTGCAGATACTAAAAATCATGTTATTTATGATAATAAAAAGAAAGGTACTGTTAGTGATGTTGCATCAATACTTCGTAAAAGATTAAAGCATCCATATAAAAGTATAAATGGTTGGATTGAATTTAGTTATAACGGAATATCACTAGGAGAATTAAGAGATCAATATTGGACTAATAAAAATTGGTCAAATGAATAATTAAAAAGAGACATCTATATGGTGTCTCTTACTTATTATATAAATGAGGTATAATATGTCAAAAGGTTATGTTTATATTATGACTACTGCTGTTGATGGTATTATTAAAATTGGTAGAACAGATAGTTGGACAAGAAGATGTCAAGATCAATTAGAAATAAATGGATATAAAAATATGAATGGTCTTAAAACGTATTTTGTTGTCCAGGTTGATAATATGGAAGAAATTGAATCTATTATGCATGATATTTTTAGAGAATCTAGAGTATCTAACTTTGAAATGTTTGCTGTAGATAAAGATAGAGCAAAAAGAGTACTTTCTAAAATGGGTACACAAGTATATCCAGCCCAAAAAGTTATAAATAATAATATGAAATCTACAAACAATAAAAATGAAGATCATTTTAGAAATTCAACTAAATTAATATTTAGAAATTTACAAATACCAATTGGTGAAAAAATAAATGTACGAAAAAATGGTTATGATCTTGAATGCAAAGTCGTAGATAATTTTGATAAAGTAGAATATAATGGAAAAATTATGTCTATTACAGACGTAGAAAAAATAATAAATCCAGATGCTAAAAATGGTATATATGTAAGTTATTACAAAGGCATAAGATTACCGGAGCTTCCAAAAATGCACGAATATCAATATAATACTGATTTTTGGAATGCATTTAATAAAGAATTAGATAAATATAATATACCAGCAGATAATAATAAAAAAATAAATGTTAAAAGATGGTATAGTAATGATAGATTTAAATTAAAAACTGGTTTTAGAATAGCTGTAGATTTTTTCTTAGATAAAAATAAAATTTGTATAGATATTTTTACACATAATAATAAAATTTTTGAAAAGCAAAAAATTTATTTAGCACATAAAAATGATATTGAAAAACAATTAGGATATTCATTAAATTGGAATGATATATTTCCAAGAGATGATATAAGCAAAAATAGAATTTCATATTATATTGATAATGATTTTGCAATTATAGACCAAAAAGTAATTGCAGAAGTTGCAAAAAAGATTGTAGAAATTTATAATGTATTTAATCAATATGAGTAAGGTGTAAAATGTTAATAAAATTTAATGAACTAACAGATAAAGAATTTTATGAAATTCTTGAACAAAATACTGATATAACAAAGTATTTTAAAAAGAAGGTATTGAAGTGCTTTAAAAAACATTTGGAAGAAACATATCCTAATGGATTAGAATTAAATTATTTTATAGAAACTTGTCCTAGTGGAAAAGAATTTTACGAATTATTTGGTTATTTAGGAGAAAAGTAATGTTACCAATTAAGTTAAACATTCCAAAGAAATTTTTTAAAGAAGAACTTCGAGATGGTTATCTTGTTACAGAAGATGTTAAAAAATTATGGGCAATTCAATTAGATTTGCTTAATGAATTAATTAATGTTTGTAAAAGAAATGATTTAAAAGTTTTTGTTGATAGCGGTACTTTACTTGGTACTATTCGTCATAAAGGTTTTATTCCATGGGATAATGATGTAGATGTTATTATGCTTAGACCTGATTACGAAAAACTTTGTAAGATTACAAAGAAGGAATTAAAGAAACCTTACTTTTTACAGACTATGTATAATGATAAAGGTTATGCGCATTTACATGCAAAGCTTAGAAATTCAGCTACTACTGGAATAATGAAAGTAGAAGCTGAGTCTAGTATTTCATATAATCAAGGAATATATATTGATGTATTTGTTTTAGATTATGTACCTAATGAAGGTGAAGATAGAGCAAGTAAAAAAGAACGAATTGATTATATGAATGCAGTTGAAATAGAAAGAAGAAAGCTTTATCATTTAATGAGAGCTACTGTAAATTATCGAGTAAGACGAGATAAGTATATGGTTCAAACTGATTTTCTTAGATCAATTGCTGATGTATCAAATAAGACTTATGAAGAAATTTGTCAAGAACAAGCAATTGTTTGTGATAAAGTTATTAAAGAAACTGGAATAAGGCCAACAGATAGACTTTATACTCATGAATTTTTCTCATGGAGAGAAAGACACTTTTTTGATCCAAAGTGGTTTAGAAAAGTAAAGTATGCAAAGTTTGAAATGTTGAAAGTACCTATTCCAGTAGATTATTTGAATGTACTTGAAACTTGGTATGGTAAAGAATGGCAAACTCCAATTATTGGCGCGCATGCATTACATGGAAATATGATTGTTGACGCTGAAAAATCTTATAAAGCATATATAAAGGAACAAAACAAAAATGGATAAATTATTAACATTTATAGGGATTATTAGTTGACTTATTTGTTTTGTAGGAATTTGTATATTATTACATATACCAATTATGCTTAAAGAATATAAAAAATATTGTAAAGAATTAGTTAATAAATATTTTAATGAAAATTTATCATATGAAGAATTTGAAATAATTAAACAAGAATATTTAAGTCATTATATAGAAAATTATAAATTCAAATATATTACAGAAAGCTCTATTAATAATGTTGCATTTAATACATTTTTTGATAAATTTGCGCTTAAAATTTTTAAATATAGTGACTCTAAATTATCCACTAAAGATTTTGTTATAAAATATATAGCTTAAAAGACTATTTAATTATATATTAAAATTAGAAAGGAAATTACACATATGGGAAAGAAAGTTTATTTTGCAGGTCCTTGGTTTACTGCTGCTCAAGCTGAAAGAGAACAAAGATTGATTAAGAAATTGAGAGATTTAGGTTTTGAGGTATTCTCTCCTAGAGAAAGTTCAAATATTACTGGTACATTTTCAGATCCTAAGGTTCAGAAGGCTACATTTGAAGGTAATATTGTAAATATCGACGATTGTGATATTCTCTTTGCAGTTACAGACGGTAAGCAAGGAACTTGTACAGAACCGGATCAAGTTGGTAGACCTATGTCAGCAATTGATGCTGGAACAATGATTGAATGTGGTTATGCATATTGTTTAAGAAGAAAGTCTGGTAAGGCTCCAGTTATTGTATATTATGCAGAAACTCTTGGTGATAGACCTTTTAATCTTATGCTTGCACAGTCTGCTGATATTGTTATTAAGAAGTATGAAGATCTTGATAATCTTCCTTCAATGATTGAAAATTCAGAAAGAACAATTTATACTGGACTTATTGAGTAATTAAATAATAAAATATATTTTATAAAATACGCATAGTTAGATAGCTGTGCGTATTTATTTATTTACAAATAAGATATTCGAAATTATAATATAATATACTAAAATAAATGGAGAATAAGAATGATACAGATTAGAAATGGTAGTTTTGAGACTAATTCGTCTTCAGTACATGTATTGGTAATTCCAAAGGAAAATCCTATAGATATTCCAAATGAAGTAATTTTGACTGGAGGAGAATGGGGTTGGTCTCCTGGAATTGAACAAGATACAATAAATTATTTTTATCAAGCATGTCTTGATCGTGGTCCTAAATATGTAACTAGATTTATAAAATTCCTTAAAAAGAATGGAGTAAATAATATCGCAGTTGATCCAATTAGTTGGCATACTACAGATTATAAAGGTAATCCACTTGATGAAGATGAGTATTGGCCAGATTGTGAAGGCAGTATTGATCATTCAGGCTGTGTTCCTATAGATGAGCTTTTTGCTGACGAAGAAATGTTAATTAAATTTTTATTTGGTACTCGTTCTTTTATAGAAACTGGTAATGACAATAGCGATAATTGTCCTGAAGAAGAAGGTTATGATAAAAATAAATTTGATGTATTTGAAAAAGGTAATTAAGAGGTAAAATAAATGAAAGATTTTGATGAATTTATTGAAGAAATTGAATCTTTGAAACTTTATAGACAAACAAGAGTAAAGCGTTGGCAGCTCAGAGATTATGTATTTACTTCAGATGATGCTCAACATCAATTATTTGTAAGTCAAATAATTGTTATTCTTGTAAAGATGTTTAATATTCCAGAGAATACTGCATATAAAGCATTGAGTTATGGTTGTTGTCATGACTTTGTTGAATCTACTGAAGAGTCTTTAGGCGATGTCAATTATATGGTAAAAGAAAAGAATCCATCATTAAAAGCTTTAGTTAAAGATCTTGAAAGAGAATCAATGAAGAAAGTACCTGCATTTTATAATGCAATGTGTATTTGTGAATCTGATGATAATGCGAATCTTATTGTAAAACTTGCTGATAGTCTTGAAGCTTTGCTTTATGTAAATAGAGAAATTAGATTTAATGAAGTAAAAGATGAGTGGATTCAAGTTAAATCTGAATTAATGATTAGATTAACTGAATATTGGCTTAAGATTAATGAAATTTATAGTGAATAATTATGTATATTTATAAGTCATTTAAATGTCCATATTGTGGTAAAGTTTTTGATAGCGATCTTGGTGTAACTGAGTTTTATAAATATAAAGATAAAAAAGTAATAGGTCAAGATCACGGATGCGGACCTTTTATTACTGAATTAAATGATTCATATTTAGATGTTATTAATAAATATTATGGAATAGAAAATATTCCACTTTCAGTAAGAAATTCTATTTATGAACTTGTAGAAAATAATATACAAAATGTTAAAGATGAAAATGATATGTTTAATATTGTAGTTCAAGAATTACAAGAAGAACGTCCAATAATTGAATTACAATTAACTAATATTGTAATATTTATACAAATATGTATGTCATATCTTACTATGCCTAGATTTTCTTTACCTTTAACTGAAGATATAAAGAAAGAATTAATTCTTGATCACATAATTTGTTTTGATTAAAAGGCTATTTAACTATAATACAGAGTCAAAGTAACTCGTATTGTGTGTGTATGTGTAATAATGTCTTAGCAATTTATTTTGCTAGGACATTTTTATTACTTCAATTTAATTAGTTATATATTTATAAAGGAGAAAAAATAAGATATGTCTTTACAAAATGAAAATGCATTAAATGCTTTAAGAATTAGTGTAAAATATATGGAATCTCAATTAGAGGCAACACATAATTATATTGTAACTATTCAAAATGGCAGAAATGAAGATTCAAGCGCTTATGCATTAACTGAAGAAATGCAAAAGTTAAGAGATTCATATGCAAATACTATGAGTAATTATAAAAAATTATGTGAACTTCAAAATGTAGATTTTAATGATATTATTTAAGGAGGTAATATTATGAAAAAGATAATAAAGTCTCGTAAAGGTTTTACTTTAGTAGAAATGGTTCTTACTATTGCTATAATTGTTATTCTTGCTGCAGTTTTAATACTTGGTATTGGTACATATCTTAATAAAGCAAAGGCTGCCGCTTCTTCTGTAACACATCATAATTCTTCTATTTCTATTCTCACAAGTGAGATTGATGACGCAATGCAATAAGTTTATTATAAAAAATTAATTAAAATAAATTAAGGAGAAACTAATTATGGAAAGAAATGATGTTATAAAAGTTTATGATACTTTTTTAAAATATTTTGAAAATATTATGGCTAAAGGTGGTTTAGGAAGACTAGATGGTGATACCAGTCCTATGGATTGGGAACCTCAATTAAAAGCATTTCCTATATTAACTGATGATGATATAGCAAATATAAAAGATCATTCTACTAATGATATTGATACTTGTATAAAATTTATTATGTTTTATTCTTTTTATATAGTATCTGAACCAGATATATTTGATATTATTCGTTTTGTTAAAGATGAAACTAATATTCAATTAGATACAGATACAATTAAAAGAATGCAAATTTTTATGAATGAATTATATAATTAAAGAAAATATATTTATATAAAGAAATTTTATAAATTATGAAATTAAATTTAAAAATCCACTTAAATAATTATATTAATAATTAAAAGGAGTTACATTATGGAAAGTAAAGATATTGAACAGTTTAAGAAAGACCTTAAAGACAAATTAAATAGTGAACTTGAGTATTATGATTTTGAAATTACTCCTGCTTGCACAAAATGGGTTAATAGTGTAGTTGATTATTATGTAGATTTTGGAGATTTTGAAAATAATGATCTTAAAACAGCTATTGATATTATAATTGATGAATCAGATGAAATGGAAGAAGATAGTTGTTTTGAATGGCCAACTTTAGCAGAATCTGCAGTTATTGTAGGTCGAGCGTTAAAAGATGATTCTAGTCATTTTATGTATATAACAGATGCTCTTAATATGTCTATGAGTCCTGATGATTGTTTTAGAGCTGAATGGTTCTGGGAAGGTAGTATAAGACCCTCAATTTTAGACTTTATTAAAGATTATACGCTTGATTAAGGAGAATTATTATGGGACACGCTATTGGTGGCGGATTTTTAAATGCTAAAACTAAAGAGCAGGCTATGAAAGAAGGTTTAGCAGATGCTTGTGAATTTGCTGCGTATAATGTAGATCGATATGAAGATCCTTCTGGCTCTTATCATGGAAATTTTAGATTTTATGATAAAGTTTTTAATTCTGAAGAAGAAGCTGAAGAATTTTTTGATAGTTTAGGTTCTTATTGTGATGGCGTATGTATGGTTAAAGAAGGCGGAAAAGGTGCTAAAAATAGATACGCTAAAAAAGTAGAATCTATTCATAAAAAGCAAAGAGAATTCTTTAATAAAGTAATCGAAAAATTTAAAGAAAGAACTTCAAAATCTGTAGGCTGTAAAAAATGTGGAACTAGAGTTGCAAGTGATATAGCACTTAAAAGAAATTTAAGATGTCCTAATTGTGGTAATTGGATGGTACCTGATAATGTAAAAGAAAAATATAATAAATTTGATGAACAATTAGCTTTAGCGAAGAAACAATATAATAAAGATTGTGCAGAATCTGGTAAAATTAGATATTGGGCAAAATATGAAGTTCATTGTTGAGGTAATATATAATTTATTCAGTTGTTTTGAATACAAATGAAACACTTTTAATTATTTAATAAATCAAAAAGTAATTAGAAATAATCCTGAATTATTAAGATTTGCCGATAATATTTTATCTATTGAATAAGGAGAAATAAAAATGTATTATTTACTTGTAGATAATAAAGATATTCCTTTTGATGGAGTAGTTCAATCAAATAAAACCGCAGAAGAAGTTCAAAAGATTGTTGATTCATTACTGTCACAAGGAGTTGCAGGTAGTGAATTAATTGATGCATTAGAAGAATATGGTATAAAATATGTACATTTAGAAGATGATCATATTATTATAGAATGAGGTAATATATGTACTGGAAAGAATTATTTAAAGATAAAAAGATGGAAATTGTAGATAGTTTTACTGGTGAAGTAGATTGTGATTATTATAATAATTCTGATGATATGATTAGCTTTGATGTATATTCTGATGAATTAGAACAATACGGTTATTTTCAAGGTCAAGCAATTTTTGAAGAAATAACAACTAAACGAATTTTAGATATGAATCTTAAAACTGGCGATAGAGTTAATTTAGATATTTATAAAGCATCTCCTGAAGATTATGCTGAAGTTATGAATATACCTTTAGACAAAGTAAACAAATATGAGTTATATTTTGTAGACATTGTTGACAAATATTAAAGGAGTTTTATATGTTAAAAGATTATGAATTAAGTAAAGCGCTTGATATTATTGAAAAATGGTGTTTAGAAAATAATTTTACACAAAGACTAGGTAGAAAGATTCCACCTTTCAAGGTGGGATATGAATACCATAAATCTTTTTAGTTTAACTTTTAATAATACATATATTATAATTAAAATATACTTTAGAAAGGAGCTAAAGCTCATGATTAAACAAAATAAAGCAGTTGAGCTTCGGCTCTACCCTAACAAAGAACAACAAGTTCTACTAGCTAAAACTTTCGGTTGCTGCAGAAAAGTCTATAATTTAGCACTTGCTGAATCTATTGAATCTTATAAGCAAAATGGTAAATTTGAACATTCAAACTACATTACATATAGAGAACAATTCCCATTTTTAGGTGAGGTTGAAGCTCAGGCACTTAATCAATCACTTCAAAACTTAAAATCTGCTTTTAAGAATCGGTTTTCTAAAACTGCTAAAAGACAAACTGGGTTCCCGAAGTTTAGATCCAAAAGAGATAGACAATCTTATCGTACTTGTATGCCAAGTCCTAATGCACTACAAGACAGTTATCTTAAACTACCTAGAATTGGTAAAGTTAAATTTAGAGCAAAACCAAAAGTTCAAAATAATTGGAAGTTAAAATCCATAACAGTTAGTAAATCACCGACAGGAAAATATCATGCAAGTTTATTGTATGAATTTTATGTTGAAGAACCGCATAATGAATTAAATATTTATAACTCTATAGGATTAGATTATAAATCAAATGGTTTGTTTGTTGATAACCAAGGTAACGAATCTGATTATCCTAAGTTCTATAGATTGTATGAGCAAAAGTTAGCTTTTGAGCAAAGAAAACTTTCTCATATGAAAAGAGGTTCTAACAACTATTATAAGCAAAAACTTAAAATAGCAAAAGTTCATGAAAAGATTGCAAATTGTAGAAAAGACTTTCTGCATAAGCTCTCATATCTTTATGCTAAAAATTATGATTATGTTTTTGTGGAAAATTTAAACATGCAGAATATGAAGTCATTTCTTCACTTAGGAAAATCAACAAGTGATAATGGTTTTGGTATGTTTAGGTCTATGCTAGAGTACAAACTACAAGACAGAGGCAAAGTCTTTCACAAGATAGACAAGTGGTATGCTTCAAGTACAACTTGTTCTAATTGTGGAACTAAACACAAAGAGATTGTTAACAGTTTAGCGGTTCGTAAATGGGTTTGTCCTACTTGTGGCTGTTCTCATAACAGAGATGTCAATGCTGCAGTTAATATAAGGCAGCAAGGTATAAAAGAAATAACCGTAGGGACTACGGGGTTAGCTTGTTTAGGCTTAGTGCATTAGCACTATCGAACAAGAAGATTCCACTCTTTAGGGTGGGGTTAGTTCACTGAAAATAATTCTTATATGTACAGCGAAAAGCCAGAATATCATAGATCTGAAACAAGTATTCAAATTAATTTTGTAAATGATTTAGGTTTAAAATATACTGTAACAATAAATAATGGAGTAGGTTTTGATATTACAAAAACTGAATTTGGAAAAGGCGAAAATGAATATGGTCAAACAGTTGAAAAAGAATGGCTTTATCAATATTCTCCAATCAATGAATTAAATATTGATTCATTTATATTAATTCAAAGTTGGTTTATTCAAAATAGTAATTTTACAAAATTTCCAAATGTAAGAGATTTAATAGTTTATAGAGGTAATAATTAATGTTTTTAGTTATAACATTTAATCATCCTTATGGAGCAAAAAATATTGTATATATTCCAAATGATGATCCAGAGACAATAAAAGATGCTATTGAAAATAGTATAGATGAATATCCTTTTATATTTTTTAAAAATGATGAAATATTTGATTTAGACTATATTGAAGATCTTTTTAGTGATAATGAAAAATGTTTAGATGAAACTGGTAAATTTAATTTGGATATTTTTAATAAAAAATTAGATAATAACGAAATTAATCTTTGTGGTGTTGAACGAATTGGATCTGTAGAAATAATTGATGAAAATTATTTAAAACTTGATAAAAATGGAGATATAATATAATATAAAATAATAAATATAGATATAGATGATGAAGGTGACATTTATTAAAGGCTATTTAAATTAATAGTATGAATGCGCACAATGCCCAAGTCTTTAAAAGATTTGGGTATTTTTTTAAGGAGGATAAATAAAATGGCAGTAGCTCGTAAATTAGTTAAGAAAAAGAAGGCATTTGTAATAAATTTTGATACATTAGATCAAATGGAATCAATTGAACCTGGAATAAAAGAAGCAATAAAGTATGATTCAGATAGTAAACAATTTTTACTTGATAGTGTTGAAATGGGTCATTTTGGTAATATTGCTCAAATGGGAGATGTAGTTGCATATGAAGTTGTTTCAGATTGCAAAGAATGTCCTACAGGTTATAATTTATGGTGTATGGGAAATGTTGATAAAGCTTCTCAAAGAGTAACCATAAAATCTGAAACAGAGATCTATACTAAACCAACTTCTGATGATATTATTTTCTTTAGTGATGTTAAAGAAGCAATTGAATTTATTAATGAACATTCATCTGAAGGTTATTTTGAAAAGAATGTAATTATCGACGAAGAAGGTAATATTACAATTCATACAAAATATGGAGATGCTAAAGGTAAAATTGGAAATTGTTATATTATTTGTCATAAACCAGATAGTTTACAGCTTATTACTTTAGGAACTCCATCATTAGATGATTATTATATTTTTGAACCATATAATATGTCTGTTCAAAAAGCAAATGAATATAAAAAAATAGTTGCTAATACAAAAATAAAATTTAATCAGAATAATTGGACTCATATTACAAATGCAACTCATAATGATGATAAAAAGTATAAAGATATAAAATATACTAAATCAGATAATTTAATTTAAGGAGTTAATTATGTATTTAGATAAAGATAGACTTTTTGATGATTTGGTGAATATTGCAAAAAGTTGGCAAAGTAATTTTCATAATACAAAAGAAATAGGTTCATACTTAACTTCAACATGTAAAAGTGTTTGGAATAAAAAAAGTATAATTACTCATATAGAAAAAGGTTGGGACGAAGAAGATAAAGAAAAACAATTTTATGTATATGATAGTAATGGATTTTATTATTATTTTGATAAAACAAAAAAGATTTTTTATTTAGTAGAAACAATTAATGATATGTTTATGGGCGCTCATCAAATGTTATTAGATTTTAAAAATGATGAGTATCATTGGGATTTATTTTTTATATTTTCAAAAGATAAAACATCTGATTATTTAGACGCAGGAGATATTACAAATCTTACTGATGAAAATACAGATTTTAAGAGCCATAATAGCAAAGATGTTTTTAAGATATTAAATTATTGGAGTGAGCCTGGTTGGTATGAAAATAGAGAAGACTTTGTTGAAAAAATTCTTAATAAAAAAGATACTTATTATATAGAATCTCAAGTTGAAAAAGTAACAAAAGATTTTATTTATAAAATAAATGATTCTAAAAAATTAAAAATAGAAATGTATAATTATAATAATATTGACGAATATTTTAATGATGATTCAAATGATTCATATGAAAATCATGAATCTATAAATATTATTTCTATTGACACTAAAGAGACTATTATCTCTTTTGAAAAAGCTATAATTAATGATGAAAAAGTTTGTAAATTTATAGTTAATGTAACTAATATGGATGGAGATAATTTTAGTGTTAATGCTATTCTTAAAACAAAAGAGCAATTAAATCAATTAGTTGTAAATACTGCAAATGCATTAAAACAATATCCAGAATTTAGCAAATATGCTGAAGATTTAGAAAGTTGTATATAAGGAGAATATTATGACAAAAGAAGATTTTATTGGAGAACTTAATGGTTTTTATATATATAACGCGGAATTGACATACAGATGTGATTCTACAGATGAATATGATGGTGATCCAGATGATGTAGATATTGATGATGTAGATCCATATGAAATACTTGCGTATAGTTTAGAAGAAGAAAATTTTACAAAAGAAGAAATAGAAGAACTTGCAAATGCATATAAAAATAATACAAATGTTAATGAAAAACTTATGTATAAATTTTTAGCTTTTGTATATTATGATTCTAATATTGATAGAATAAAAACAAACATTAAAAAGCATGAATTTTCTAATGTTGAAAATTATACAGACGAAGATTTTGAACAAATAGTTGCAGCTTTAAAATTTTTTTAAGGAGCAAAATATAATAGAACAAGAAAAATAATGATGACGATGGTTGGGATCCAGTAGAAGATTATGAAGAAATAGATAATAAAACATTTAAAACAATTAATGTCGCATTTAAATTTTTCTATAATATTATAAATGATACTACTGATTTATATCATGGTTATGATAGTGAAAAATTAGATGATTTTATTACATATACAATTACGTTATATGAAAAATAAAAATATTTAGATAAAGTAGGAGAAATTAACTATGTTAAAAGCTACTAGAACTAAAGTATATCAAACTGAATTTGGTCCATTTAAAATTACTACATATGAAGGAAAATCTAAAAGAAGAAATGGTTATACTGGTAAAAAAGAATGGTACAAATTAAAGATACTGGCGGAGTTTTTGAAGAATGGCCTAATGCCATATATTTCTTTATTGAAAGAGATGGTCAAAATAGATGTGTAGCAAGTTCACAAGGTGAAGATTCTTATGAATGGATAAAATCTATTCATGCTAGAAATTATGACGATGCATTAAGAAAAACAAATGATGCAGTTGTAAAAGCATTTAGAGATTATTATGATGACGACTCTATTATTTAAGGAGATACTATGGAAAATATAATTATTAATGATCAAAATGCTAAACAAGTTATAGAAGGTATTTTAGAAAAATATCCAAATATAAGAAGTGAAAGTGATTATCAAAATTGGTATAAAATTTATATAAAGGCAAAAAGTAGTGCAAGTTTTGAAGAAACATTAAAATCTATTATTTTAAGACATTTAACTAAGGATGTTGATCAAATAATTAAAATAAGAGATGTTTATAAACAACCAGATATGTCAAGAATATTTGAAAGAGAATCATGTGTTCAAGCAGTTGTAGCATTTGATATTTTAGAAAAAGAAGTATATGGAGAAGAATAATGTTATCAATAAGAAAAGGTCAGTTTGAAACTAATAGTTCAAGTTGTCATGTATTTATATATGATAAAAAAGATAATGTGGAAGTACCATCTGTTGTTGAATTAAAAACAGAAGAAGCAGATGATCCATTAAATGTATATTTTTATGATAAATATATTTGGTTTAAAATGGATGTTGAAAGATGTCCTGCTACTTTGCTTGACCAAACTGATATGATTGGTTTTCTTAAAGACTTATATTCTATAGGTGTGTCAACAATTATTTGTAAAGATAAATATATTACAAGTTTAATTGAAATGATTAAAAATGGTGAAGAGCTTAATGGTTGGGGATTTATAAGAGAACCTGGTGATAAAGAATTATTAAAAATTATTTTATTTAGTCCAAATAATATAATTGATACAGTATCAGACGATTATGATATGAAAAAATATGTACAAAAAAAGTATGGTAAAAATAAATCATTTATCGCGTATAGATTAACTTGAGGAGTAAGTATGACTGACGAAGAAAGATTACAAAATACAATTGAATGTATTGAAATGTATGCAAAAACTTTAAGCCGTTATTGTAATGATATAGTTGAAGCAAAAAATAAAATCAATGATCCAAAAGAATTAGCAAAAAGGCTTGATTTATATATGGATGGTGTAAGATATAATAATAAAAAAATTTCGTCTTGTTATAAAAAATTATGTGATATGACAGATTATGATCCAGAATATGAATAAATTAAAAGGAGAATAAATATGGCAAATCCAACTTTACGACAACTTATGCATGCTAAATGGTTAAATTTTGATAAAAATAATTTTGTTCAATATGGTATTATTCGTACCGATTTTATGATTAGTAAATTAAATGCGTTACCTGATAGAGATAAAGAACAAATATATGATATTGTTGGTCATGGAGATCGTGTTAAAGGTGAACAATTAATGCAATCACATGAAGTAGGTCGAGATGAACTTATACAATGTTTAACAAAAGTCTTTCCTAGATGCGGTGAAAATGAAATAGAAAGTATTAATCGTACTGCAATAGTAATTAGACACTTTAATATATATTTTGGTGGTGAATTTAATCTTGAAGATTGGTATGTTTATGAATTAGATTTTGCAAATCATAAATTATACCTTATAGAACCAAGTTTAACAAATTAATTTATATTGGGAGGAAACTTATATGTTAGAAATATATGGAGAAAAGTTAAATAACTCAATGTTATTTGAAATTAAAGAAAAATCAGTTACTGAGGATATTATAAAATTAATAGTAAAAAAGATACATTCAAATAACGTTTTTAATGTTTGTACAGTTTATAATTTTATTATAAAAGATATTGTGGCTACTAGTAATGGAATTGAAATTACAATTAGTAGCGCAGAAGATAATATGGAATTTTCAACTAATAATAAAAAATCAGTAACAAAAGAATTAGTTGAAGATTTTTATGAAGATTTTAATGATATTATTTATAATGTATTAGTAAATTTTCTTAAATCTGAAAAAGAAAAATTACAAAGTAAAAAGAAAATTACAAAATCTGATCAAGTATTATTAGATTTTTTAAATACAAAATATAGAATAGTTCCAGAGAAACCAGAAATATATAAAGCTAGAGTATCAGCTCAAATATATAATACATTAAATGAAATTGATGATGATCTTGTATATAATGCGGATTTCTTTAAAGATTAAGGAGCAATTTTATGAAGAAGCAAAAATTTGAAATTATTAATACAGCGATCGCACATTTTACATATGAAATTGCAGATAAATTATTAACTGAAGAAAATATTGAAAATACTATACTTCAGAATTGTCTTAGAGATTTAGATGGAAAAATAAATGGTTTTAGAGTTTATAGTGATTTTAATGATAATACATTAACTATTACTATTGGTTTATTAGTAAATAATCATTTTTATAAAATTGGAGAGTCTGAACAAATGCTTTATGATTTAGATGATGCGACTAAACAAGATTTATTTGATTTTTCAAATACTATTTCTTCAAAAGTTATTAAAAATTTAAGTTATTTTGCAAGATATAATCCAGAAAAAGGAAATATTGATTGTACATTAGATGATAGAAATATGCCTAATAAAATTTGGACAGATATAAGAATTTCTGTAAATTTATAATTTTTTAAGGAGGTACCATTATGGGAAATACATATTATGCTGTAGGATATATTGTTGGTAATGATGATATAGATTTTAGTTCATTAAAATTCTTTGAAAAAGAATCTGAAGCAGAACAATACTATATTACAAAATTAACTGAATTTGGTTTTAAAGTTGCAGATGTATTAGCAGTATTTAAAGTAGAAAATAATAGAATTACTAATGTAAGTAGATTACATTCTTATAATTATGAAATAGATAAAGGTCCTGTAGGTCCTGTTAGTGGTATTGAATCAATATAAAAAGGAAAGTAAGAAAATGGCAAAGTTAAGTTTTAGATATGGCGCAATGGGAAGTTGCAAGACAGTAAATGCTTTAATGATAAAGTATAATTTTGAAGAAAAAGGTAAAAAAGCTGTTCTATTAAAACCAAAATGTGAAAATAGAGATGGTGCAACAAAACTAAGATCAAGAATTGGATTAGAATCTGATTGTATGTTTGTAGAAGATTTTTTAGAAAATCCAGAGAAGTGTGATTGTATTTTAGTTGATGAAGCGCAGTTTTTAACACATGAACAAGTTGATAAACTTACTGACTTTGTTGATTTTGAAAATACACCAGTAATTTGTTTTGGATTAAGAACAGATTTTCAAAGTAAGTATTATTGAGGAGAATAATTATGAAACTAATGGGAATTAATGTAGATAAAAAAATTGAATGTGGTTGTAGATTAGATTTTTGTAAAGATGATGAAATGTCTTGGGTAGTTGTAAGACCATGTGGTGATTCAGATACTGATAAAATATTTTTGTATAAAAATATGGAAATAGGCTGCATAATATGTGATGAAGGCACTTTTGGTGGTAAAATAGAAGAAATTTATGTAGGCACTGGTCATGATTGTTATTTTAAAATAAATGATGTCATTTTTGATGAAGATTCTAAAATATATGCTATAGGTATTGTTGGTGAAGATAATAGACCTACTATATAAGGAGAAGTTTGACTGATTATTTTGGAGGGATATTAAAATAGGTAAAGGTTCTATAATTGGTGCTGGTTCTATAGTAAATAAAGATGTTTCAGCCGGAATGGTGGTAGCTGGGAATCCGGCAAGAGTTATTGAAACTGTAGAAGAATATAAAAATAAACATAAATAAAAAGAAAGGAAATTATTAAAAACGAAGATTATTAAGGAGAATAATTATGAATATAGAAAAACTATTAAAATTATGTAAAGGCATTAATGATACAATAGGAAACACAGAAGAACGCGATAATGTTATTCAAGAATTTGCTAATTCTATTCATCCAGAAAAATATATTACAAAACAAACTGTATTAAAGTTAATTGAACGTGATAAGCAGAAGAAAAATACTAATGTAGAAAATATTAAAGATGAAGATAAACTTATAGCGTATATGTTTATTGAAAGAACATTAGGATTATGTATTAATGTTATTGAAAACGTATTGCCACTATTAAAATGCAGTATTTATTCTGGAGGAGAAATTTTTAAAGAATTATATCTGAAAGTGGGAATCAAGTATCAGTCTTTAATATTTAATATATATGATGAAGTTAATAATTTTCATAATAGACTCTCTATTTTTAGTAATAAATATCCTTGTTATATTTGGACAAATAAATGGGATGGATCAAAACATTTATGTGTAAAAGAACCAGATCATTTGCGTAAAGATGGCTTACAATTTGATTATGATAACCTTGACAAATTGATAGCAGATTTATCTAGATTATATAAAAAACTTGAAGAATGGTTTGAATTTAGAAATAAAATATATAAAGAAGAGCAAAAATATAAAGATTTATATAAAGAATTAGAAAAAGATCCATTATTTGTTAAAAAAGATGATATTCATGATATTCAGTATGAATTTAGTGTTTGGTTCAATTCAAGAAGCCAATGGTATATAGAATATCAGATATATTTATGTCAAAAATATCATGAAAAACGAGCATATCTTATAAACATAGAACAATCAATTCACTTTAACAATAATGAATATATTTCTAAGTTAGATAATATTAAAATTAATGATTTAGTAGATAATATTAAATTAACTAATGGAAAACCATATGAATGTGAGGTAACAATAGAAAATTTACCAACTAGAAGCAAGGCAGATTCATCAGTTATTCAATATATTATTGATAAAGATAATTCTAATAGTAATTGTAGTAATCTTTATATGTTAGCTAAACAAATTGATAGTAATGTATTTTTAGATATTACTAATAGTTATATTATAAATCGTTCTGATGGTCAAGGACACGGAAGTATTGGTATTGTAATGTCAGTATTTTATTTTGATCAAGACTTTGATGTTCATAAATTCATAGCAGAACTTAAAAATTTGTATTATAGAAATATGTTAGCTGGTTTAGCAGTTTGGCATGCAGATATAACAATTAAAGATTTAGGTCAATCTAATAAAGAAATTGTTAAATTAATATAAAATAATTTAGAGGGAAATTACAATGGCAAAGTTAAGTTTTAGATATGGTTCGATGGGAAGTTGTAAAACAGCAAATATACTTATGATTAAGTATAACTTTGAAGAAAAAGGAAAAACAGCTATTTTACTTAAACCAAAATGTGAGAATAGAGATGGCGCTCATAAACTTAAATCAAGAATAGGATTAGAATCTGAATGTCAATTTGTAGAGGACTTTCTAGAAAATCCAGAGAAGTGTGATTGTATTTTAGTTGATGAAGCTCAGTTTTTAACAAAAGATCAAGTAGATCAATTATCTGATATAGTAGATATTAAAAATATTCCAGTAATTTGTTTTGGATTAAAAACAGATTTTCAGAGTAATTTATTTGAAGGTTCAAAAAGATTAATTGAACTTGCTGATGAAATAGAAGAAATTACTACTATATGTTGGTGTGGTAAAAAAGCGAGATTTAATGCAAGAGTTATAGATGGTAAAGTTGTTAAAGATGGAGAACAAATTCAATTAGGTGGAAATGAATGTTATACATCTTTATGTAGAAAACATTATAAATTAGGCCAATTATATAAAATAGATTAATAGACTATTTAATTATAAGTAGTAATACTTAGTAAAGAAGAACTGTAACTAAACGTTACAGTTAGGAAATAAAAGTTATTTACAATATAAAAAATTTATATTATAATAAACTAAATTTTATAAGGAGGAATATAATGACAGGAATAAAAAGTAAAATATTTGCTACAATTATTTCAATTATAATGGTAATTACATTGATTCCAGTTACAGCTTTTGCAGATTCAAATTGGTCATATAATCCAACGACGCATACATTAACTATTTCATATTCTGGTGCTATGCCTAATTATACATATCAGTCTTATACACCTTGGTATAAATATGAAGGTGATATTACAAAGATTGTTATTGAAAATGGTACTACATCAATTGGTAATTATGCATTTAGTATGTTCTTTAATGTAAAAGAGATTGTATGGCCTACAGATGGTAAGTTAACATCTATTGGTAAATATGCATTCTATTGTACTGGAATTACTGAAATCGTATTACCTACTGGTATTACTACAATTGGAGAATCTGCTTTTGGTGATTGTGATCAAGTAACAAAACTTGTATTACCTTCAACATTAAAGACAATTGGTTCTGGAGCTTTTTGCGCTGAGAATGGTATGAAGTTTACTTCTCTTTCAATACCTTCAAAAGTTACTTCAATTGGTACTTATGCATTTGCAAGAAATACAAGATTAACTACTGTAACAGGTGGCGCAGGTCTTGTAACAATTGGTAGTAGCGCATTCTTAAAATGTTCAAAGCTTACTACATTTAAGATAACATCTCCAGTACTTAAAACTATTGGCGCACATGCTTTTGGTAGCTGTTCAAAGCTTAAGACAATATACATTCAAAAGACTACAAAACTTACTAAGAAATCAGTTAAAAAGAGTCTTTGTAATTCAAAGATTAAAACTGTGAAAGTTAAAAAGTCTAAGGTTAAGACTTATAAGAAATATTTCACAAGTAAGAACTGTGGTAGATATGTAAAAGTTAAGAAGTAAATTAAAAATCCTGCTCTAGTAATAGAGTGGGATTTTATTAAATTAAGGAGCGAGAAAAATAATGGCAGATTTAAAAACAAAGATTTTTACAGGTATTTTATCTTCTACGATGGTATTCACGTCACTTCCAGCTTTAGCATCTCATGCAGATACTGTAAAAGCAAATGATACTGTTATTAGTATTGAAAAAGATGATGGTGATTATGATCCTTATGCACCAGTTGATAGCGGATATTGTGGAACAAATTATGCATATTGGAGTTTAGATAAATATGGAACTTTATTTATCTCTGGTGATAAAGGTGCTAAAATGAATAATTATAAAAAGATAGGAGAAGCACCTTGGTATAAATATAAAGATCAAATTACTTGTATATATGTTATGGGTGGTATAACTAATATTGGTAATTATGCTTTTGCTAATATGTATGGTTTTATTCGTATGGATGAAGCAACTGATTTGAAAACAATTGGTAGTTATGCATTCTATAATACTCAGTATGATTATGTAGATCGTCCATTTGTATTTCCAAGTGGTGTAACAAGTATTGGTTCTTATGCATTCTATAATGTTAATATTATAGATGTTAAATTACCTGCTAGTTTAGTTAGTATTGGATCACACGCATTTGAAAAGACACTTTGTCCTTCAATTGTACTCCCAAGTAAGGTTTCTAGTATTGGCTCATCTGCATTTGCAAATATGCCTAATTTAGTATCAGTAACAGGCGGTTCACTCGTTAAAACTATTGGAAGTTATGCTTTCCATAAAAATCCTAAGCTGGTTACATTTAAGCTTACATCTTCTAAGTTAACTACAATTGGTAGTTATGCATTTAGTGGAGATTCAAAACTTAAAACAGTATATATTCAGAAAACTAAAAAGTTAAAGAAGAAGAAGGTTAAGAAATCACTTAAAGGTTCTTCAGTCAAGACTGTAAAGGTTAAGAAATCAAAGGTTAAAACTTATAAGAGATACTTTACAAAGAAAAATTGTGGTAGAAAAGTAAAAGTTAAGAAGTAATAAAAAATTTGATAAGGAATTTGAAAAATGCTCTGTGTAAAAAGCAGAGCATTTTTATTGTAAAAAATAAGGAGTAAATAAAATGAATGAAGATTTTAACTTAAAAAATGAGTTAAAAAATAATATAAAGGCATATAATGAACAGTTACAAAATGAAGTAACTGAATTTGAAAAATATTTAAATACATTTTTTGAGAAAAAAGAAGATGAAATTTATGATACAATTAAATATGCATTAATAAATAATACTAAACAAGGTGATTCTAGATTAAATATAAAAATTGAAACTGCGTGGGATATATTTATAATAATTATTGAAGATAAATGTTTAAATTTAAATATGTTGATTCAGCAAAATGCAAATAGACGCGAATGCGTATTGTTAACTGCTGTAAGATTAAATCAATTTTTATTATCTTTAAAGTCAATAGATTTTAAAGTACCAGAATTAAATATAAATGATGTAGCTAACAGAGATGACGAAAATATTGATTATTATATTCGTTATACTGTTTATGCTAATATATAGAGGATTAATATTATGAATGAAGATTTTGAATTATCTAAAAATGTAAAAAATAATTTAAATAAAAAAGAACAAAAAGACATAGATAGATCAGTTGAAAATAAAATGAGAGTAATTAACTTTTTTGAATCTAATGATGCTGCAATTTATGAGGCTATTAAATACGCTGCATTATATCAAAGTAAAAGAGGAGAAATAGATATAACTATTGTTATAACTGCATTAAATAGTGGTAGTTTAGAATTAAAAATTGGTGAAGCTGAATCTTTGTTTATACATACATTATATGTAGATGAAGAGATAATTAGATATACTGCAAAAAGAATGAATAAATTTTTATCTTCTTTGAAATCAATAAAATTTAAAATTCCTGCTTGGTCTTGTACAAAAGAAATAAGCAAAAATTTAAAAGATAATTATTATTTATATTATCCAATTAAAATTAAAGGAGTATAATATGAAAGAGGACTTTAATTTATTAAATGAGATAAAAAATAATTTACAAAATTATAAACAAGCAAATACACCTGATTACTCAAAATCAAAACAAAAAGTTGATAAGTTTTTTGTTGATAATGAAGATAAGATATATGAAGCAATTGAAGTAGCAGTACTTGATTTAAGAGATAGAGGATTAACAGATTTATGTGTATGTATTCGTGGATTTAGTGATATAGTAATAGGTATAGAACATACTTCTTTTAAGATAGAATTAAATCTAAATAAATCTGATGATACATATGAAATGATTAAATATATTATTAAGAAATTTAATGAATATATAGCATCATTAAAATCTATAAAATTTAAAGTTCCAAAATTGGATGAAAATAGCATAAAACAAGATTGGAAAAATTATGACGAATTTGAGTATTCAATATATTATAAGCTTCATATAAAATGAGCATAAAAAAAAATAATTAAAGGAGAAAAATACTTATGCCAAATGGATTAGACTTTAACGCTATTAAAAAGAATTTACAACAATATAAAGATAATATAAATGGTGAAGTTGAGCAATTTAAAAAACGTATAGATGATTATATAGATAATAATGAAGATGAAATTATTGAAAAATTACAAGAAGCTTTTAATACTACTGCATTAAAACATGGAACAACCTCTATTGAAATTAATGTTACTTATTATAATAATTTTGATAGAACTTACCCAAATTCTTGTGCAATTAAATTTGATCGTGATGTACTTGTAAAATTTTTTAAAGATTGTAAAATACCTCGTGGTAAAGAAGAAGAATGTATTTCATATGCTCTAGAAAAATTAATTAGTATATTAAGAATTGTACCATTTACTAGTGATACATCAAAGAAAACTATAAAACCTAATATTAGTAAACCTATTGTACGTGATTCTATGACTGGTAATTTTGCTTATGGTTATTTTAATGTTTCTATAGATATAGAGAGGTTATAAAATGTTTTTTACTAGATTTATTTATGGTGATCGAATAAAATGTGATACTAATCAAACAATTACTAATAAAAATCCAGAAAAAGCAATAATATTTGAAGGAAATACAGTACATATATTTCATGATGAAAATGGTAAAAAAGTAACTCTTATTGATGGTAAAAAATATGAATTATTTGTAATAACGCAAGACGGTCATGCTTGGGATGGAGTATATACTGGATATATATTAGATAGAGACGAATTTTGTATTAAATTAAATGATATAATATTACCATTAAATACAATAATATTTTTAGGTATAAAGGAGTAATAGAATGACAGTAGTTACAAAAGAACAATATAATACATTATATTCTAAAATTGAGCAGGAAATCAAAGAAACTACAAATAATATATTAGATGAAAAACAATATAATGAATTTGTATTATGTACTATTGGTGTGTATAAAGATAATTATAGCACAAAATATATTTTTGATGGTTATTTTGATTCTGAAGAAAAAATTGATTGGGAAGCTTGGCAAAAAAATGTTTTAGAGTCTTGGGAAGATATTTGTAAGTATAGTATTACTGATGAACAAACTTCTCTTACAGTTATTGAATCTATTTGGTTTGCTATGCAAGATATTCCTGACATTATAAAAAATGTTTTACAAATTGAATAAAAGTATTCATAAGAGGCTATTTAATAATAATGGATGATGAAAAATGCCTAGCCAATATGGTTAGGCATTATTTTTAAAAGGAGAACAGTATGGTATTAAATAGTGAAACATTTAAATCATTTATTAACACTATAGATTGTTATAAAAAAGAAATTGATTTAATGACCAAAAGTTATGGTTGGGTAGGCTTAGGAGATGGAAATAATATCTATCTTTATATGGAATCAAAAGCATTTAAAGAAAAATCTTTAGCATTATTTGGTTCAAATATTAAATATACAGATGATTCAATGATAGCAACACATAGAACTTTTCAGTGGATAAATAAGATTGGTTTTATTAAAACTAAAGATTTAACTGAGACTGTAATAAACAGATTAGAACAAATGAGCATGACATATGAGTCTTTAACTAATTATTTTGATGGATCATATGTATCATTTTATATAACTAGTGACAAAATTATGCTTATTTTAAATACTCCAGACACTGACGCTACTAAAAAAATTGTAGAAAACTATTATAAAACAAAAATAGATAATAATGTATATGAAACTGAAAATTTGACTATTTACATTCAATAAATTTATGATATAATAAAAAATAAAAAAGGAGAATTCAAATAATATGAATCTAGATGAAAAGAAGTATGTAGATGTATTTGTAGATTTTGTAAAAGAGGGTAAATTATCTCATCCTTCAAATGATATTGAATACGAGTATGTTATAAGAAAAATACCTCCTGTACGAGTAAATGGATTTAAAGCATATTTAAGAAGCTGTTCTCTTAGACCAGAATTAGAAGATCTTGATGCTTATGATAGATGGTATGATGATCTAACTATTGATAAAATTGCAAAAGAAGATTTTGCAAGATGGAATCTTTTAGAAGAAAAAATTACTATTCAATATGGTTGGGAACATTCTATTGCAAATAATATTTATAAAGCAGCAAAAGAATATGTTAATGATGCAGAAAAATTGAATTTGTATGATAATAACATTTATGTTGGATATGAATTTTCAGCAAGAGGTATACAAGTATTTTTCTATGCTCCTAAAAATGTTGAATTATGCAAAACTTGTAAAAATGGTGTAGGTTCAGCAAAAGTAGAAGTTAATAATGCTTTTAATGCTTTTATTAGTAAAGCTGAAAAGATTTTACAAGAATATAAGCAAATTGCAAATAGTCAAGGCATTTTTATTGATAAAAATATTAGTAGAATTGAAGTAGATAAAGAACTTGACGCAAATGGTAATATAATCAAGATTCCTGATCCTGATTATTATTGTGGTAGATGTTTTAGTATTAGTAAATACGATATTTCTTCAAATATTAATTCAGTAGAAGGTACATCTACATTTGATATTATGTTCTTCTCTATTGTAAAAGACGCATATACATCAAAACAACGTCCTCCTATTAAGTAAAAATTATTTACAAGATAAGCAATATATGATATAATTTAATTATTAAAAATTAAGGAGAATTATCCACAATGACAAGAGAAGAGTATATTGCTAATATTGAGAAGTTAAACTATTATACAAAGAAGTATGATGAAGGTAATCCTGAAATCTCAGATGAGGAATGGGATGCACTTTATTTTGATTGCTGCCTCTATGAACAGGAAACAGGTTACATTGATCCTAAGTCTCCTTCATCTACAATTCAGTATGATGTTCAGAACGCTCTTAAGAAAGTAACACATAATCATCCTATGCTTTCTCTTTCTAAGACAAAGGATATTAATGTTATTACAGCTTGGGTAAAGAGAAAGAAAACAATTGTAATGCTTAAGATGGATGGTCTTACTTGTTCACTTAAGTATGAAAATGGTAAACTTGTATCTGCTGAGACAAGAGGTAATGGTACTATAGGTGAAGATATTACACAGAATGTAAAAGTAGTACCTTCTATTCCTAAGACAATTCCTTGCAAAGATACTGTTATTGTTGATGGTGAGATCATTTGCAAATATAATGATTTTGAAGAATTCATAACTGAGTATAAAAATCCTAGAAACTTTGCATCAGGTTCAATTCGACTTCTTGATACAAATGAAGTTGCAAAGAGAAAGCTTACATTTGTAGCTTGGGACCTCATCAATGATGAAGCAGACCTTGATAAAAAGCTTGATAAAGCAACAAAGCTTGGATTTGAAACTGTTATCTATGAGCTTACTGACATTGATCATCTTGAAGCGCAGCAAGAAAGAATGAAGCAGAAGGCTGCAGCAGCTAATTATCCTATTGATGGTCTTGTATATAAGATCAATGACTATGCTGAATATATGGCTGAAGGTGTTAATGATCATGATTATGCAGGCGGAAAAGCTTTTAAGTTCTATGATCAGCTCTTTGAAACAAAGTTGATCGATATTGAATGGTCAGTTGGTAAGACTGGTACAATTACGCCTATTGCAATCTTTGAGCCAGTTCATATTGAAGGTTCAACTGTTCAGAAAGCTTGTATGCACAATTTGACAATTATGAAAGATTTGCTTGGTAATAATCCTCATGCAGGTCAGAAATTATGGGTATTCAAGGCTAACATGATTATTCCTCAGATTAAGAGAGCTGAAAAGTAATAAAAGCACATTAAAATAAATTAGAATAAAAATGGGAGCATCCTGGATTACTAGGGTGCTTCTTATATTAAGAAAGGAAAAATTTATATGGATGTTGACCAATATAAAATATGTAAAAAATCTTTAATATCTTTCGGTATATTTGCTTTGTGTATTTACCTTATTGCTTTTATATAATATAATTATTATTTAAAGGTAAATACATATGTTTAAATGTAAGATATGTGGACGACAATTTAATCAAAATTATAATTTGAATAGACATCTACAAGATGTTCATAAATCATCACCACATTATATACAAGATGATGATCCAAATTTATATAATTTTATTTTTTATATGATAAAAAATAAAGTTAATAATATGCGATATGTTGGTGCTACTACTCAAAATTCAGTAAAGAAAAGATGGAAGAATGGTAAAGGTTATTCATTTAATAAAGAATTTACTGATGATATAAAGTATTATGGTGTTGATAATTTTGAGTTAATTGAATTAGAAAGAAAAACATGTACTGTATATGTTGCTAAAAGATTAGAAGAAGAATATATTGATAAGTATAAACCTGAATATAATAAAAGCAGATGTGGTATAAAAATAATGTCTCCTAAAATGACATTAGCTGCTCAAAGAAAGTTAAGTAATATACCAGGTTGGTATGAAAATAATATTAATTCTTGTCGTAAATGGCAAAAGAATAATCCAAATGAAGTTAAAAAAATTGCGCAAAAAAGAAGTATAGCTGGTGCTCATTCAAAAGGCAGACCTATTATTTGTATTGAGACTGGAATAATCTATCCTTCTTCAAATAAAGCTGCTCAGATATTAGGAATAAGTCCATCTAAAATATCTGAATGCTGTAGAGGAAAATCTAAATCTTATAAAAATCAACATTGGAAATTTGTTGATGAAATAGAGGAGAACAATTTAAATGATGAGGACTGAATTACAAGAAATCCGGTATTTTGCTAGAGATATTGTTAGCGATTATACCATGCTAAAAATGCAACAACATATACATCACAAAAAATTAAGTGTATTTGATCATAGTTTATCTGTTGCAGTATTATCAGTAAAATATGCAAATTTTTTAAATAAACTATTTCATATTAAATTTGATAAGAAAAGTTTGATTAGAGGCGCAATGTTACATGATTATTTTTTATATGATTGGCATGAACCTCATCATAAATTCCATGGATTTACACATCCAAAAATAGCATATAATAATGCTATAAATAATTTTAAAGTAAATAAGATAGAAAAGGATATAATAAAAAAGCATATGTTTCCTTTGACACCTTTTCCACCAACTAAACGAGAAAGTATTATAGTTTGTATAGCAGATAAGGTTTGTGCAATACGAGAATATCTAAATAAGAAAGCTAAATAGTCTTGCTCATTTTGTAAAAGACTATTATAGATTAGACCGTTTTGAAACTCTTGATGAAGCAATTGAAGCACTAGAAAAATATTTGATTAAAAATAAAGAATATTAACTACAAAAATAAAAAATATTATAGTTTTAAATTATTTAAAAAAAAGGAGTATAAAATATGTTTAATATAAGACACGGAATGTTTGAAACCAATAGCTCAAGTGTACATAAATTAGTAATAATGAAAACATCTGATTTTAAATCTTGGGCAAAAGATATTGATGAATATGGAACTTTAGAAGATATTATGTTTTGGGATAGCTTTGAAAGTGGTCAAACTCCAGAAACTCAAAAATTTAAATCTGGATCTGAATTTATAGAAGAAATGATTAAAGAAGGTTGGAAAAGAGAAGAAATTGAAAAGACAGATCTTATTGATTTTGCAGCAAATAATGATTATTTTACATTTGAAAATACAGTAAATGATTATGAATATGATAGTGTAACACAAGGAGATATTACTGCGTTTAGTTATAGTGGTTGGGATGGTTAAAGGAGGAATAATATGATACAAGCTAGAATTGGAGCATTTGAAACTAATAGTTCAACATATTGTTCATTATATGTAATGGTTGCTCAAGTTGAAGGTTTAAATATTCCTCCTATTGTTAAATTTGAGTCAGGTGGTTCTTGGTCTGATGATGGCTTAAAATGGATATATTGGAGAGCTGAATATGCTAATGAATTAGATAAATTATTTGGTTTATTAAAACATTCAGGAGTTAAAGAAATATTTGTTGATAATAAACCTATTGAAGGTGAATATAATGATTGGCATACAAAATTTATGCCTGAAGTTTGTATATTAGCAAAATGTTTTGGTGATTTTAAAACTTATGCAGAATGGGATGGTTCAGGCGATGAATGGGAAAATACATCATTTTTAAAGCCTTCAGAAATATTAGCAATTCAAAATAAGATTAAAGATCCAAATTATGAAGTTATTTGTACTGATGGAGCTGAAGATAATCCTGAAATAATTGATTTTCCATATATTGATAGAAAAATAACTAATGAAGATTTGGAACGAGAAAGAAAAGCAAGACAATACAAAAATGAACCAGATCTATGGATTCCTCAAGATGAAACTGAATTAATTGAAGATACTGAACCTGAAGATCCATATGATACTTATACAAATAAAATAAAAGATAAAGAAAATAAAAATCGTAAGAAATAAGGAGTTTTTATGGTAAAATATGCAGTAGGAAACTATAATCCTGCAAATCCAGAAGTAGTAGATTTAAAATCATTAATGTATTTTAATTCTTTATTTCAAGCTGAAATGTATTATATAGATAACTATATAATGCGATTTGATAATTCTAAAATTTGTAAAGCAATTTTTACAATTTGTAATAATAGAATTGTAAATGCAGATTATTATAATTTTAAGAGAACAAGTTTAGATATAAATATTTACAAATGACCTATTACTATATATAATATATGTATGAGGTAAATAATATGGATCAAGCATTTAGAAATCAAATGATTTTTGCAAATGTAGTTAATGCAATTATTGAAGCAATAATTGTACTTTTATTAGTTTTATTTAGCGCACCAAATGTAGCATTAACATTTATAACTATATATTCTTTAATTTTTGGAGTATGTATAGGATTAGGTTTTTTATTTAGAAATATTATAAAATAAGAGAGGAAATTTTTAAAAAATGAAATTATTAGCTAAATATCAAAATGGTAATTATACAGTTAAGATTTATGATGATGGAACTAAAATAAGATATAATGACCTTGATAATTTGACTCCTGCATTTGCAGAGAGCATGGATGTTACAATCACTGAAAAATGTGATGGTGGGTGTGAGTATTGTTATCTAGGATGCACAATGAAAGGAAAGCATGCTGATTTGAATAATCCTATATTAGATACAGTTCATGCAGGAACAGAGATGGCAATTAATGCAAATGATTGTTCTCATCCTCAATTAGATGAATTTCTTGAAAGAATGAAGAGTAAAGGTGTTATTGTAAATATGACAATAAATCAAAAGCATCTTCATAAAAATCTTGATAGACTTAAGAATTGGCAGAATAATCAACTAGTTTGGGGTATTGGTGTATCTCTTACTGATTCATCAGATCCAAATTTAATTACTGATATAAAGCAACTTAAGAATGTTGTTCTTCATGTAATTGATGGTTGTTTTTCAAAAGAAGATATTGAAAATCTTAAAGGTCATGATATAAAACTTCTTATTCTTGGTTTTAAACATAAAGGTAGAGGTATAGATTATTATAATACTCATAAAGATGAAGTAGATAATAATATTGCATTCCTTAGAGATCATTTGTATGATTATAAACAAGATTTTGGCGGGTTTGGTTTTGATAATTTAGCAATTGAAGATCTTGAAATGATTAAAAAGGTAGCACCAGAACAATGGTCACTGTATCATATGGGATCTGAGGGAGAATTTACATATTTTTTAGATTTAGTTAATAATAAATACGCTGTTTCTTCTATGGAAACTGAAAATATATTTCCAATAGAAGAAAATGATACTTTAGATACAATGTTTAAACATATTAGAAAAATACAAGGATTTGATAAGGAGAATTAATTATGAGTACAATTAAATGGTTACCAACTGCAACAATAAATAATGAATCAGGCGTAACTGTAGTAGGTACTCCAGGTAATGGAGTTGCTTTTTACGAAAGACTATTTAATATATAATAGAGATAAGGTACTCCAGGTAATGGAGTTGCTTTCCATACAGAAATAGTAAAAATTGGAGATTATGATTATTTAGTTGCTATACCTCATAGTGATAAAATGCTTCCTAAAATAATGAGGAAATTATAAGAAAAATACAAGGATTTGAAAAAGGAGAATAATTATGTTAGTAGTTGTAGAAATTTATGGCAGTAATTTAATTAAAGTTTGTGAAGTTTCAGATTTATCAGTTGAGTCTATTCTTGATGTAATGAATGATGATTCTAGTGGGCCTAGTTTTTTTAGCCCAGATCTTGTAGATCAAAAAGAAGCTCAAATAGATAAATGGTATGATTTAATTGATTTAGATGATATTGATGAAGAAGATGAAGACATATATGATGAAGACGGTAATATAATGCCTGATGCAGATTTTAGTAGTTGTGACACTATTGGAACTTTTAAAGTTTTAACTGGAAAATCAGTTTTAATTGAAGGTGAACTCTATTAATAAAAATAAAATATAGTAAAAAACAAAAGAGTGATTTAAATATCACTCTTTTTTTATTAAAAATTATTTACATTAGATATGTTTATATAATATAATATAAAAAGTAAAAATTGGAGAAGAATTATGAATATAGATAGATTTAGACAAGCTCAAGCAAATGCTAATGCACAATTAGATTATAATGCTCAGTGGGTAAAGAATTTTTTTAATCAAGTTACGAGTTATTGGATTAATTACGTTATTGGATTGATAAATCAAATTCAAGATAAATATTTAGATAGTATTATTACTAATAAAATTAAAAAAGAGCCTAATGCAGAAACATTGCAATTAATTCAATCTATCCATGCTCCATTATTAGTATTTGATGATATAAAATATAATAATGTATTATATTATAATTATATAAAACATCCAGATATATTTAATACTAAGCCTAATAATACAGATTTATGGAAAAATACTAATTTAAAATATGGATATAAAAATCATAGTATTATAGCTGCAAATTTAAAATATACTGAATATGATAATGTTTCTTCATATAGAACAGAAATTACATTAAAATTTGATTATCAAACTGAATATGTAAATAGGTATTTTATACCTTGGATTCAAAAAAGATTAACTAACTATGGATTAAATATACTTGAAATTAATTGGAGTTGTGGAAATATTTATGTAACTATAAAAAATCCCGTATATGATACAAGGAGATAAAAATATGGATATTGAAAGATTTAATAATGTATATAAAGAAGAAACTAATAAAATTAGTAATAAAAGACAATATGCAACTGAAATTTTTATAGGAGTTTTACAATTTTGGCATAAAACAATCTTAAAACAAATAGATAAAATTACAGATGAATATTTAGATAATACTATTGCAGAATGTATAAAAAAAGATCCTTACGCAAAAACATTTAAATTATATCAAACTTTAAATGTGCCGATTATATATAAGGATTGTATAAAATATAATTATGAATATAATAAGTTTAATTCGCTTTGGAAAAATACAATTGTGCAAGGTAAATGTGAAAATGTAGATATGAGTGTATTAAAAGAATTTGCATATGAAAATCATTATGCACTTGATCGTAGTGAAAAAGATAATTTTTATTATTTAAAATATTCCTTTACTGCTGAATATGCAACAAAATATTTTATGCCTGCAATACAATATAAATTATCAAATTATGGATTAACAATTGTTACTTCATATGTAAGTGGTGGATATGATAATGAAAAGCCATTAATTTATGTAGAAGTTAAAAATCCATGTATAAAATGAGGAAAATAATAAATGAATGAAAAAATTTTAATTTGTGGCAGAAGTGGTTCAGGAAAAGATACTTTTGCAAAGTTACTTAAACAATTTGGATTAAAAGATGTATGCTCTTATACTACAAGACCTAGAAGAGATGGTGAAGGAGATACACATATATTTATTTCAGAAAATGAAGTAAATAAATATCCTAATAAGATTGCAATTACTGAAATAAATGGATATACATATTTTGCAACTAAAGAACAGCTTGAGGAAGCAGATTATTATATTATTGATCCTAATGGAATTGACTATTTACATTCTCACTTTCCTGAAATTAAGTATAGAATAGTATATATTTATGCTGATAGAAAGATTAGAAAGCAAAGAGCAATTGCTAGAGGTGGTAAAAAAGAAGGCAAGATCTTTGTTTCAAGAAATAAATCTGAAAATGCTCAATTTTCAAATTTTGAAAAGAATTTGTATAAGCAAAATGTAACAGTATTTGTTAATAATGAAGATAATATAGAAAATCTTAAGAATTTTGCAAAGATGTATTTGTAAGAGGTTAATATGACAGATAAAGAAACTTTAATGAGAATGTTCTCAAAATTAAATTTAAAGATGACTGAAACTCCATATACTTATGATGAAACTTGGGCATTTTTGACAGTTTTTTCAGCTGATGGCAGCAATATTAATGGTCATTATATATTTAATACCGATGGTGAATTAGTTTTAGTTGGGTATTGGTAATTAAAGGAGAAAATATATGACAAACTTAAATTGGACTGATCTTGGAGCTATTGAACCTGGAATATTTGCAAAACATGAATGGGCTTGTAAATACTGTGGTCATAAAGAAATTTCTAGATTTGCACCAAAAGAATATTGTAATGAATGCGCAAAAAAGAAATTTGAACAATATGATCAGTTTAAAAATAAATTTAGATAAATAGAAAGATTTTTATATTAAGGACAAAGAAAATGAAGATAATAGATAAGTATACAGATTTTTATGACTATCTGCAATATACAAATTCAGATGATGTATTTACTCTTATAAGAGAAAACTCATATGATTTAACAAAAGCAAATATAGCAGAAAAGATAGGTTTCTGGGCACAATATAATCGTCCAGTCTTTTTGCTTATGCAAGTATGTAACAGATTTTGGCTCTTTAATGTTCAAACTACAGAAAAGTACGGAAAATGGGGTTATGATAGACATTATGAAATGACTGATGTAGAGTTGCTTGCAACTTGGGTTGATTATAATACTCCACATATGTCTTTCTTTAGTTTTTATGTAATAGAGTTTGATTGGGACATATCTTATTCATTTACTACATATGAGTCTAACGATAAATATTATAAAACAAGATCTGTTGATTATGATAAGGTAAGAAACAAGATAGATATATTAAAGCAAGCAATACACAATAAGAACTATGAAATAAAAGGTTCTTATAATTATACTGTTCCAGAGTATAACAATAACTATTTTGTTATGAAGAAGATGCCACTTATAAAGTCATCTGGTCTTATACATCTCATAGATCCTGTAGATGTATATAATGCTATGGAAGAGTATTTCTCAAATGTTAAGATGCAGTCTGAAAGAACAGATGCTATTGGAACAACAAATAATGATAAAATAAGAAATCATGGATTTGACGTAAAAACTTCATTTAGAAAGTCAAAGCCATAAATAATTTATTTAATATTATTAATTATTTGAAATTATGATAAATAAATTTTTATTATAAAAAGATGATAAATATTATTTAAATGATAATGAAATAAAATATAAGGAGATTTAAAATGATACGACCACTTATTGGAGGTGGCTGTAGTGAATGTAAAGCTACAGATGATAGAGTTGGCAGAGGTAGATGTAAACATCTTCTTTGCCAAAGTTCTTTTAATGCGCTAAAAACTCTTAATATTATTCATGAAAGTGGTGGTGAAGCATATCTTGTTGGTGGTTGTGTTAGAGATATGGTTCTTAAAAAGAAACCTCATGATGAAGATATTACTACATCACTTACTCCTGATCAAGTAATAAATCTTTTTGAAAGTAAAGGTTATTCTGTAATTCCTACAGGACTGCAGCATGGTACAGTTACAGTAATGATTGATGGAGAAGGATATGAAATAACTACATTTAGAAAAGATGGTGATTATTCAGATGGTAGACATCCAGATTCAGTTGAGTTTAGTACAAATGTAGAAGATGACTGTAGTAGAAGAGATTTTACTTTTAATGCTATGTATTTTGATGGTAAACAAATCATAGATACATATAATGGCCAAAAAGATATTGATGATAAAATAATTAGAACAGTTGGAAATCCTGATGAAAGATTTAATGAAGATGCACTTAGAATGATGAGAGCTATCAGATTTAGTTCAAAATTAGGTTTTGAAATATCTCCAGAAGTTATCCAGTCTATTAAGAAAAATAAAAAATTAATACGTAATATATCTTCAGAAAGAATTCAATCGGAGTTAACCAAGACGATTCAGGGACCAAATAGAAGATACGCGTTACAAGTTATGCAAAAAACAGGTTTAATGAAAGAAGTTTTACCTGAACTTGATAGATTAAAATCAGTAAAACAAAAGAGCAAATATCATTATGAGGATGCATTTGAACATACAATGACAGTAATGGATAATTGTGATTCAGATGATGCTCAATTACAATTTGCTGCAATGTTTCATGATTTGGGAAAGGGTACTACTAAACAAGTAGATCCTGATGGAACTGAGCATTTCAAAGGTCATTCTATTGATTCTGCAAGACAAGCAGATGAAATATGCAGAAGATTAAAAATGTCAACTGCAGATAGAGAAACTATTGTTAAATTAGTTAAATATCATGATAAATTTGATATGGTAGATATGAAAAATTATAGAAGATCTGCAGCTAAATTTGTATATGAACATCAAGATTTAACTGACGTAGAGTATCAAAAATTACAAAAATTATGGTTTGCAGATAGAAAAGCGCATATAAATGCAAATTATGAATCATTAATTAAGTATACAACTGAATTAAATAAGATACTTGCAGGACCTCATAGAATAAGTGAACTTTCTGTTAAAGGTGATGATCTATTAAAATTAGGTTACAAAGGACCTCAAATTGGTAAAGCACAAAAGTTCTTATTAAAACAATCTCTTGCGAATAATACAAATGATAAAGATGAGTTAATTAAATTATTAAATGGTTTTAAAGAATAAAAGGTTATTTAATTATATAGAATGGAAGAGCACAATACCTAGATATATTTTATCTAGGTATTTTTAATAATGAAAGGAATTTATATTATGTTAGAGCTTGATAAACTTTTATTGAATACACCTTATGAAAAATCTGATTTTTCTGAGGAACAAATTAAAGAAATGGAACTTGGATTAAAACAAAATAGTACAATTGATTATTGTAATCCACTTATTCCAGTAGAAGAAATGAAAAAATTAAGAGGACCTGCAAAGATTAAATTTTAATTAAAGGAGAACTATATGAACAAAATTGAGCTAATTTTAGCAGATTCAACTTATGCAGTTGAACAATTTAATAATGAACAGATTGCTACATTAAATGAAATGATAGATAATAAGATTTCAACTGAACAAATAGCAATTATTGCACATCCAAGTGTAAATGAATTATCTTACAGTGTATTATTTGATTATTTATCAAAAGGTCATTCTATTACATCTCAAGAATATCAAAAATACCTTAATATAGATGCATCTCGTATTAATGATATTATTGTAAATGTTTATTTAGGTAAACTTCATGGTTTATCTGAAGAACAAATTAATTTATATGCAAGAAGAGATGTTTTTAATATTAAAGTTGCAAGATTATTAGTTGAAAAATCTAAAGACGCTTCAACAGATCAACTAAACCAAATAGTAAATGGTAGATTTGGCACAAAATCTATAGTTGGTAAACAAGCTATTCAAGATTATTTAAATAATGATTTATCATTAGAAAAATTATTATCTTTAACTGCATGTAATGAACTTACGCAAGATAATTATGAATATATTAAAAATGCAGATAGTAGAGTATTATCTATAATTAAAGATTTTTATACTCACTTTAATAATAATACAGATAATTTAGTGTATAATTATTATGTACAACAGTCTATTCAAATAGATAATAATAATACTTGTGTTACAAATAACATTAAAATAGGTAAAGAGATATTAAATAAAACTATTCATTTTGATAGTTTAGATACATATAATAAATTTTATACTATGTATAAAATAATTGCAGACTCTGATTCAGATTACCAGAAATATTTACCAAAGTTATTTGAATTTTATAATTACAATTTTATATCAAATAATCCTTTTATAAAACTAGTAAATATGAAAGATACTGGAATATATTATTTATACAGTAATGATATTAAAATACAAGAAAATATTTATAATATATTATATTGTTATTATACTAAAAATAAATATATAAATTGGAGTAAAGATATTGCATATTGTGATGAATTTGAAGATTTAGATGATTATCTTACTACATTTATAAATACGCATGGTTTTAAAGATTATATTGAAGCAAAATGGGTAAATAAATTAACTGAAAATGGAATGAATATTATTAAAAAAGGTTTAAATTTATTAGATTATTTATTTGATTTATATAAAACTAAAAAAGATAAAGAAACTGAAATTCCATATTTAAAAGAACATTTAGAGAATATTACAGATAAATATATATCAGAAGTTATCTATATGAAAGAAAATAAATGTACTAATGATGAAATTCATTTATTTATTGAAAAATATTTATCTAATTATAAATTTACACCAACAATATATTTTGATAAAGAAAATGAATATCAAAAAGATTGGTCTATTTCTGAATTTTTATCATTTGAAAATAGCGCAATAACTTTAGATAATTTATCTAAATTAAAAAAAGCTAAACTCACAAGTGAAGAAATTAAATATATAGTAGAAAATAACTTAAAACTAGATGATTATTCAATTCAAAAAGATTTAATTAAACTTTGTATGGAAAATAAATGGACTGATAAATATATCACATATGATGATACAGATACAGAAAAAATTCTTAATAATTATAAATTTTTAAAAACACATTTTAAAAATAAACCAAAATGTATTGAATATCTCACTTTTTTTGTGAATAAAAAAGATAAATATATAGAAGAGCATTTATTAAAAAATATAAGTAATTTTGATGATGAAACTATGTATAAAATAGTATTAGAGTCTTCTAACTTTATAAACTTTGCATTAAAATTAAGTCCAATTATTACAGATTTACATAAATTAAATAGTATTTGTGCAGATATTTGTTATAATTCATCTGCTGATGCGATAAAGAATTTTAATATGCAAGATGAAAAAGTTACTGCAGATGTAATAGTTAAATTTTGCAAAAAAGAAAATATTGCAGTACCACAAGAAATAGCAGAATTATTACCTGCAAATATGGATTCAGTAATTGAAAAATCTGTAGATTATTTTGGTTCAAGTAAGAACTTTAAACCTATTAAATATGATGATGAAACTATATATGTAGATATTATAGGTAATAAAGCGCTTAAAGGTAGTCATATTATTACATTTAATAAAGAAAATGAAGGATATGAGTATATTTTTGAAATTGCTCATGAAGATGATACTTTAAATTATTCTGCAAAAATTACTACTAAAAAAGATGTAATAGACGCAATTAACAAATCTATTGCACTTATAGAAAATATTGATGAGTATAAAGAATATGCATCAGAATTACAAGAAATGTTAAAAACAATTTAAATAATGAGGCTAACAAATATGTTAGCCTCTTTTTATATGAGGTAAGATATGACAATAAAAGAAGTTAAAGATGTAATTAAAAAACTTAAAAGAGAGTCAGTCATTTGTTTTATTAAAGAACCTATTAAATTACCAGAAAAAATTTATATGGATGATAAAGAATATTTAACATCTAAATTAGAGCAATCAAATAATGGTATAAAAGATGGATATTTATTAAAAGGAACTCAATGTCTTGTAATTGATCATCCAAGTTTAGAAGATAATGAAATTGAAATATCTTTTTTCTTTTGTACATATTGTTCAATTAAATCAGATGATGATATTTTTGATCTTTGGGATTTTCATATACAAGAATTAGATAATTTATAAGTATTTTACATTTGTAAATAAGTTTATTATAATAATTAAATTCTATTAAGGACTATTTAATTATATATATATTAAAGAAAGGAAATTATTTAATATGAATAAAGGAGTTAAGATTGGAACTGTAATTGTACTTTTTGTAGTATTTTTGATTACAGCTATTGTAGTGGCTCCCAGCAAATCAAATAATATACAAGAGACTTATGAATATGTTTCAAATATTCCTAATGCCGCAATGAAGACACCTATTGTTAAGGAATCTGAAGAAACTGAAACGTCTGAAACAACAGAAGAAAATGATTATGAAATAGCTAGTGATTTTATACCATTTCCAACTGAAAAAGCAAAAGAAAAGAAAATAAATATAATGAAATTATCTGAAAAACAGATGAAGAAATTAACTCTTAATCAAAAGGCAAAAGCAGTTGGACTTTCAGTAAAAGCATTTAAAAATATGACTAGTGTAATTAATCATGAAGCTGGAACTCAAATGGAAGATAAGATCTTAGTTGCAGCTGTTATTTGGAATAGAGTTCGTTGTGAAAAGTTTCCAAATTCAGTAAATAAAGTAATTAATCAATCTGGACAGTTTTATGATATTAAAAAGGATAAATCTGGTTCTTGGGAAGATAAAAAAGCTCAACTTGCAATATTGATTGCATATAAGAGATTAAAGAAAAAGCAAATACCTCATAATTTGTTATTCTTTAATAGTATCAGTTATAATACAAAGAATAAGAGAAGATATAAGCCTTATAAGCATTATGGTAATTATTTCCTTAAGGACTCTTATTGCTGGTGTGATTGGTGTAAGAAAACGCAGATAAAAGGTATGTAATTTAGGTTATTCCATTCAAGGATGAGTTTTATGATAAACTCAGTTTAATTCCTCCGTATTTTACGGAGGTTTTTCACGCAAACTTTTAGGTCAATTTAGACTCAGTTTGAAGTCTCCATTTTTATGGAGGTTAATTTTTTATTTACAAAAGTTGTAAAATATGATATAACATTATATATATAATAAGGAGGTAAAGGCAAATATGAAACTTATTGAATCTTATAATACAGATGAATCATTTTTATATGATAAGACTTATATTTTCATAAAAGGTTATGCAACTGCACTTAATCTTAATTATACTTTAAAAGCTTTACCGCTTGTCAGAAAATTTCATAATGGACAATATAGAAAAGGTGAAGTAGTTGTTGATGGTAAAACATATAAGTTACCATATGTTCTTCATGTATTAAAAGTATGTTCTACTTTAATATCATTACATTTACCTTTATCAAATGAAGACTTAGATATATTGTTAGCTTCAGCATTATTACATGATAGTTTAGAAGATTGTAAAGAATATTTTCCAACTGGAGATACTGATTTGATGACAGTATATAATTTTCCTAAGCAAATATATAATAATGTTGTATTAGTTAGTAAGCGTGAAGGTGCAACAGAAGAAGAGTTAGATGAATATTTTAATAAGATTAAGAAAAATAAATTTGCTTTAATGATAAAACTTGCAGATAGATCTCATAATGTAGAAGATCTTCATGTAATGAAACCAGATAAACTTCATAAGTATGTTCAAGAAACTAGAGAATGGATATATCCATTAACAACTTATGGAAAAGCAAATTATCCTGAATTCAGTAATGGATTTACAATTCTTAAAGCAAAAATTGTATCATTAACTGAATGCACTGAGACAATTATCAGTATTTATGAAAAAGAAATTGAAAGTCTTAAAGAACAACTTAAAGCAAAAGATAAAGAAATAACAGATCTTAAAAAGAATAAAGGAAAATAAATGAAATTTAATAATTCTAACTATAAAGTATATTTAGAAAGAATGGATAAGTCTGCAGCTGTTTCTAGTAAAGGACTTATTCTTAAATATGTAAAAGGTAGAGTATTAGACGTTGGATGCGGAAGTGGTGTGCTTCTTAGACAATTAGATAATGCAAAAGGAATTGATCTAAATATAAATGCAGTAGAAGAATGTATTAAACAAAGATTAGATGCAGAATGTATTTCTTTGTTTGATTTAACTGAGAAATTTGATACAATTATCTTTTCGTCTGTATTGCATGAGTTTAGTTCTTATGCAGATAGTGGTAGATTTGGTAAAAAGCCTATTGAAGCTGCATTATTACAGGCAAGAAATAATTTAGATTATAATGGAAGAATAATTATTAGAGATGGAGTTGCTGGAGATACATATCCTATTATTGTAACTGCTAAATCAATAGAAGTAGTAGAAGCATTTAAAAAATATATTATAGATGCTCCAATGTGGGATAAAAATGTAAAAGTTAATATAGATAATCTTAAGATAACTGCTCCATTTAATATATTAAAAGAATTTATGTTTACTTATACTTGGGGTCCTGAAAGTTATCCTCGAGAAGTAAATGAAAAATTTGGTATTCTTAGACCAGGTTCTTGGGTAAACCTTATTGAATCTTGTGGTTATAAAATAGATTATATTCAGTATTTTCCTGAAGAATATGAAAAATACTTATCTAAATATTTTGAAGATGACGAAGTTCTAAATATGATATTCAAAAGGTCAGTAGTACTTATAGTTGCTACTAAAATATAAAGACTTAGTTCATTCTAAGTCTTTTTTATTTAAAAAAGTTATTTACAAATATATTATTATTTGATATAATATTTTTATAAAATTAAGGAGATTACTATATGTTAACAATTCCTACAGTTTGTCCTATATGCGGAGCACCTACATCAATTGAAAAGAAGCATGAGACAGAAGTACTTGTATGTACAAATCTTAATTGTGGTGCAAGAGTTGAAGGTAAGATTTTGCAGTTCATTGGTCCTCATGGTCTTGATATTGAATCAATGTCTACAGCAACAGTAAGAGACCTTATTAAACTTGGTTGGCTTACAAGAATGGCAGATATATTTACACTTAAGAACCATAGAACTGAGTGGATTACTCTTAAGGGATATGGTGAAAATTCTGTTGATAAAATCCTTGATGGTATTCCTACATCACTTGAGCTTTGGAAAGTTATTGCTTCTGCAGGTATTCCTAATGTTGAGAAGCAGACAGCAAAGCTTCTTGCAGATCATTTTGTAACTTGGGATGCATTTAGAAATGCAATTGATACAAGATATGATCTTACAAAACTGAATGGTATTGGAGCATTGACTGCAAATACAATTCTTAACTTTGATTATACAGAAATTGATGATGTAATGAATTATATCACAATCAAGCAGCCTGTAGTTGGAGGTAAGCTTGACAATAAGAGCTTCTGCATTACAGGTAAGCTCAATAACTTTAGTAATAGAGATGAACTTGTAAAGCTTATTGAAGCTAATGGTGGTAAGATTGCTTCTGTTGGTAAGGGACTTGATTACCTCATTTGTAATGATACAAACTCTACTTCAGGTAAGTCTAAGAAAGCTAAGGATCTTGGAATTGCGGTTATCACAGAAGATGACTTCATGAAGATGATCTAAGGAGCATATATGTATACAATATATTCAATTTGTATAATAGCAGTATTTATTTTTGGTGTAGTACTTATAGCATCTCTAATTATAGAATGTATTAGAAATTCAGATATAGCTTTGAAAGTTATGATTATTTCTATAATACTTTTGATTATTGCTGGTATTGGTGGCTTTGCAATTGAGGGTAAAGCAAAGAGCGAAGTGGTCAATAAGTATATAAATCAAGGTTATACGTTATATGTAAATGGTGTTAAAGTAGATCCTGATAATGTATATGTTAAATATTATAAAATTCATATTGATAATAAACAGCATAAGATACTTGCTGTATCTAGAGTGTAAACTAAAATGAAACTTATTACTATTCAACATAAAAATGTATTAGATCAACTTTTAAGTGGTAATAAATATGTTGCTACTAGAAAAGTAGAGAATTTTTTACAGTCTGCGTATAATACTCTTAAAAAAGAGTATAATTATGAAAATAATCCTGTATTTGCTTGTCCTATTGATAGGTATTGTGAATTTATGGGAGCATCTACTGAAGATACATATTTAATTGAATTAGATGTACCTGATGAATTTATAAAATTACAAAATTATTACGAATGGTCTGATTTAATTTATTTTTCTGAAAGTCCTGAAGATTGGGACTCAGATATAGCAGATTTAGAAAATTTTATAAAAGATACATTAAATGGAAATAGAACAGAGGATAAAGATGAAATTATCCAGGCTACAATTCCTTATATTGAACCTAGTTGGGTAATATCATATCACGAATTAACAAAGAAGTTTATAAATAAACATATTGGTTCTGGTGGAAATAATATTTTGAAAGAAATAGAAAATTATATTTAAGGAATAATTTATGAAGCATGATGTAACAGTATCTGATTTTTTAAGGTGCTTTCTTAATGGTAATAAAGAAGGAGAAGGCCTTATACGAATAGTATATCAAAATACTAAAAAAGATATTTATTTTGGTACATTAAAAGGATTTTTTGATACAGATAATTATAATGAAATGAAAGATCTTATAGTTAAAACTGCAAATCCTTGTGGTTTAACTGGTATAGTATATTTACAAGTATAATAATTAGGAGAAAATATGAATACTTTTACTTGGTTTGTTATTGTTTGGGTTGTTTCAATTGGAATAACATATTGGATGTTGTATTATACAGCATCTAATTTTGTAGTTACATTTGCAAAGAATGGTTTATTAGTTAATCCAAATAAAATGCCACATTCTAATGGTAAATTTTTTACTCTATTGTCTTTTATTCCAATAATAAATATATTTTTTGGATTTTATCTTGGATATAGATATGCTACATCAATGCAAGCAATTTCTGCAACTAGTAGTGTAATTTCAGATCCAATGACTGATTTTGAAAAAGAAAAGTTTGCAAAGAAACCTACATTTTTTACTGTTTGTAGTATTTTTGCAGAAAGAGAAAAACTTGAAGAACTTATTAAAGAAAGAACTGATAGACTTAATAAAATACAGTCTGATCTTAATAATCTATTAGAAATTGCAAAACAGCAAAATTTATTAGAGGCAGATAAAATTAAAGACGCAAATACAACAGTTCAAACATTAATTGATACAGAAAGAGATTTACTTGACGAATTAAAAGATAGTAAAATTACAGTAGAAAATTATCTTGAAAGGAGTAAGTTAAAATGAAAGTTCTTTTTAGAGATGTAAATAATAATTTATGTTTAGTTGATGCAATTTCAATTCGTAAAAGTATTGAAAATCCTAGAGGAATTATAATTCTAGAACGATTTAACATATATACATGCACAGATCTATCACTTTATAATGAATTTAATACTTTAATGCAGAGTGAACCTTTTAATAGATGTGTTAATTTTTCAAAATATATATTTAGGTAAAAAGTATGGAAAACAAATATATTGAACTTATAGAAAAAGTTAGAGAACGCATTAAAAATAAAAATGTTGATGATATAATGAATGCGCTTAGCTGGATTACATTATTGCAGTTAGCAAATGTAACAGATAGAGGTCGTTTTTATAATGACTATCTATTTATGCTTGTAGATTATGATAGTGCTGTAACAGAAATGTTATATAATCAAGGTTTATTTCCAGGAATGGTCTATCAAGGACTTGAAAAAATAGAAGATTATAAAAGATGTGGTTCTATATATGTAGTTTGTTATGAATATCCAAATTATATTGGAATTCCAAAATTTGCAATTCAAGTTCCATATTTTAAATTTAGTGAATTAACTCCAAATGAAACACTTCATACTTTTGATAAGTTAATGCAATTAAATAATCAATATGAAAAAGATTTATTTGGTAATGGATTTGATATAGTATAAAAGGTAACTTTTAGTTACCTTTTTTATTTAAAATAATTATTTACAAATATGAAATTCTGTAGTATAATATAATTATAAGTTATTAAAGGAGAAATAAGTATGATAACAATTGAAAATTTAATTGAAAAGTTAGATAAATTAGATAAAGATGAAAAGCTTTCAGATAGACTTTATGCTTGGAAAAGTTTATTAGAGATTTCAAGTTCTTATGATTGTGCATATGTTAAAGATAATTTTATATTTATTGGTATACCTCTTGATAATGATGGACTTTCATTGCTTTTTAAATATGATTTAATTACTGAAAATTCTTTTGAATTTAAAGGTTGTGAAATAAATAAACTTGAAGAAGGTGTAGAGCCATCATTATTAATTATGTATGAATTAATAAATGATGAACCTTATCCAGTAATTGCAATGAATACTCCATCTCCTGACATTCCTGAAGATTGTAGAGATACAATTTTTACTGGATTTATTGCTATGTATACAAAAATGAACTTTACTACAACAGGTGATGATACTGATTCTCTTGAAATAGAGTAAAAATCTATTTATATAAAAAGAGGTAAAATATATGGATTTTAATTCAATGATTGATGAATTAAGTAAAAATATTAAAGAAAATGGTTCTGAAAAAACCATATATTGGGCAATGCTTATTGATGTTTTAATGCGACATGATTGCGCAACTTTTTATAAAGATAGATTATTTATAATTGTTCCAAGAGACGCTGATAAAATACTTGATGAAATGGATAACTTTGGATTTCTTCCATCTTATTTTGCAGAATTTGATTATTCAGAAGTAAAAAAGTTATATAAAAAGAATGGAAAACCTTTAGATCCTCAATATCTATTTTGTTACGAGATTGAAAAAGGTTTAGGTAATCCTGTTCTTGGTATTGAACTTCCTATCTTTTTTGATTTGTCAATAAATGATGAAGCTCAACAGAATGCATTTAATAAATTGATTAAACTTTACGAAGATGATGATGATCCATTATTTGATGAATTGGAAATTGATGATGGTTCAGATAATGATTAATTAATAAAAATAATTTTACATTTTATAAAAAGAGAGCTAATTACTCTCTTTTTTATTTTTATTTACAAAAGGTTATTTAAATAAAATAGGTGATGGATTTGTAATATATTTGTAAAAAATATTTTAAAGTCTATTTAATTATATAAGTATAACTAAAAAGGAGGGTAGTGTAATGAATTCAGTTTGCAGATATATGTGTAAATATAATCCTACAAAATTAGATGCTATTAGAAAGATAGTACGATATTTGGAAGATAAAAGACTTGATCGTAATTATCATAAAAAGAAACAACATTTTTTGTGGGGACAGATTGATAGATGTAAGTATGGTATGACATGTGCTAAAATACATACATATAATTCTGAATATATAAAATTATGTCAAACCGCAGATGCACTACTTTCTGCATATATAGATTCAGATGATATTCAAGATTATCATACAATTTTGAATATGTTTAGAGGAACATTTCCAGCTGTATATACGCAGTTTGAAATGCTTATACGTAAGAAAAACGTATAAAGGAGGGAAAGTATAAATGGAATTATGGAATTATACGTCTTTAAAAACACAAGATACAAAGATTTATGATATTGGTGGTTATAAAATTGCAGGAGGTCTTTCTATTGAATTTACAAAGATAGTTGGACCAGCATTGCTTGTATTTATTGCAGTAGGTTGGGGACTTGGTGCTATATTTGGAATTAGTTTTTGGAATTTTTTGTCTCCACATTTTAAACTTTGGTGGACATTAATTTGGATTGGAGCTGGAATAGGTGTAGGTTGTGCATTATGGTATATTCAATTTGCAGGTTATAGATTATATCAGTATTTAGGTGCATACTTTAAACCTAAAAAGGTTTATATGAATGATTGGAAACATACAGAAGTTACATTAACAAATATACAAATAAAAGGATTAGTAAAACATTTATTGTAAGGAGGTGAAAAATAATGCCTGAAGAAAAAGAAAATAAGAAACCAAAGAAAGAGAATAATTTTACAAAACCTAAGGTTAATAATCTTCGTAAGAATGATATTAGAATTATAGGTGATAATATTCTCTATAATAACGGTATAATTACTGCTTTTTATATTCTGCCTTTAGTTAATTATTCAACTGCAAGTCAGAGTGGTATTAGTTCATCTATTACAAAATTAGTAAATATGATTGCAAACTTAAATACAACTAATCCTGAACTCACTTTTACGCTTGAAAGAATTGAAAAGAAGTTAAAAGTTAAAGATGTATTACGTAATTTATGTGATACTATACATTTATATAAAGAAGAATATGAAATGCCTCTTGAATTTACTAAAATTATAGGTGATGATGTTCAAGAATATTGTCTTTTAGGTGTAGATATTCAGCAATCAAATCTTACTGACGTTGAAGATTATACTATCACAGATACAATTAAAGCAATTTTAAAGAATGCTGCAAATAGATTTGCAGGTCTTGGTAATTTGAAATGTGATCCTGAACTTATATTGGAACAGGAAACAAATATTTACAGATCTTTAAGAAACTCAAATGCAGTTAGAGCTTCAAAAGATTTTGTATTCTATACTTATGTAAGTAAAGTTTATCCTTCATATATTTTATCTTATGATAAACTTTCATATATTAATGAAAATACATATGAAGATATTATGTGTGCAGTTGCTCAAACTGTAACTGATAACTTTGGTTGGTTTGAAATGCATAATGAAGGTGTTGAAATTTTTGGATTAAACTCAGAAACAACATATGGTTGTATGCTTAATATTATGTCATTTCCACCTTCAATTGATAGTAATAATTTTCCTATTGATTATCCAAATGTTGTAACAACTATTCAGTGTTTAAATAAAGATAAAGCAAAGCTTGATCTTAAAAAGATAAGAGCATCAAAAGAATATGAATTCAATCAAGGTGCTGAAGGTGATGCTCAAACTGAAGAAATGGAAAAAGTTGGTAAAAGTATCAATATTGCAACACAAGCTATTGAAGAATTAGAAGATGGAGATATTCTTTGCCAATTTAATACAAGTATTCTTGTATATGGTAGAACTAGAGACGATCTTAAACAAAATGTAATGAGAGTTATTACATCTTGCAAAGATAGAGGTATGTTAGCTTCTAAATCTCTTACACAAGCTTTAGATTTCTTAGATGTTTATATAAATAAGAAACCTAGACAATATAGGCATATGACAAATATCAGATTTCCTCTTAGCTTCCAATTAAATCATGGCGCTAATGTTGGTGATGATGATCTTTGGGTTCCAGCAATAGGAGAAGACTTATAATAAGAGAAAGTTTATAAGGAGAAAATTATGCCAATAAAATTTACAAGTCCATTGGATAATAATCAAATGGAAGAAAATGAGATTGATGAAAATCAAATAGATGAAAATGCAAAAAAGGAAAATGTTACTCTTAATACAGATGAATTAAGAAGACGAGATATGTCTGTTGCTGATTTATTAGTTTTTGCTACAGAAAATAATTGTTCTGACTTATATATTAAATTATATTCTCCATCTTATGTTTCTAAATTTAATAATTTAATTCAATTGCCTTGTATACCATTAACAAAAGAAAGATGGCATGAATTTTATAGTTTAATATCAAATGAGTTAAATGCAGAATATGCGGTAAATAGAACATTAGATACATCTATAGATATTGATGTGCCTGAAACAAGTGTAAATTATGGTAAAGTAGATTATTATCATTATCGTGCAAATTTTGGTTATTCAGAAGATAAAAATACAGTTATTTTCAGAATGATTAAACCTAATTTAATCAGTTTTGATAATATTAATTTTAATCCACAATGTACAAACGCGTTATATAATGCATATAGTCAAAAAACAGGTATTTGTATTGAAACAGGTCCTACTGGTTCTGGTAAATCTACAACTATGGCAGCTTGTATTAATACTTTTACAAGACCTAATGGTCCGTTAGATAATAAAGTTATTATTACTCTTGAAGATCCTATAGAGAATAAATTTGAATCTACACCTACTGTTTTAATAAATCAAAAAGAACTTGGTTCTGATTTTAAATCATTTGGTTTAGGTATTAAATCTGCATTACGTGAACATCCTAATGTAATTATTGTAGGAGAAATGAGAGATAAAGAAGTTATTTGTACTACAATTGAAGCTGCAAGAACTGGACACTTAGTTTCTACTACGTTCCACGCTTCTGATGTTGGTGGTACTATTTCTCGTATTCTTTTCCACTTAGATAATGATAAGAACTTAGCATTTGACTTAATTTCTCAATTAAATATTGTTATTTCTCAAAGAATGTTGAAGAGAGACGATAGATATTTAGTTGATACACAATATTTATTGTTTAATAAAGCAATAAAGAGCCATTTAATTCAAATTATTGAAAATCCAAATCTTAATGTAGCTGTTGAGATAAATAATCTTATTTCGCAGCCTCAGTTATTACAAGCTGGATTATCAAAAGACTGGGAATATCCTAACGAAATATAATTTAAAAATAATCAGTTCTCCATACTTATGGAGGTATAAACTATAAAATAATGAATGAGGTTAAAAATATATGTCAGACTTAAATATTAGAGAAAGGTATAAAATTCTTACTGTTGAAGAAGTAAAGCAAAAGTATGAAAAATGCTCACTTGAACAATTAAAGATTTATTTAATTGCTGTTATGAGTGAGTATACTCATCTTGATACTATCAAAGTAAGAAGGCTTGAGATCAAATCAGGTAAAAAAGATACCAATATTTATGCTGATTATGAATTAGAAATAAAAGTAATTTTGGAGATGATTCATAATAAATTAGTTCAAAAAACTGGTTGTTGATAAAAGACTATTTAATTATATAATATTGTGCGGAGGAGAAAAATGGGAAAAGATTATAAAGCAAAGTATTATAAAGAATGTTATAAAAATTCAGAAAAAGAAGCTGAATATTATAAGAATGAAGCAAAGAAATTTGAAGATCTTTATAATACATCAGCCAGAAAACCCATGACCTTTTAGGTCGTGGGATGAATGGCGTCAGATTTA